>ENA-UOOR01001748-UOOR01001748.1-fermentation-metagenome-genome-assembly--contig:-NODE-1748-length-24404-cov-2.808986_pt1 | contig 24404 bp, 24 predicted proteins | sample MGYA00245780_ERZ724029 | MGnify/ENA primary metagenome ERZ724029 (study PRJEB28704, sample SAMN03018315) | fermentation metagenome | biome: anthropogenic terrestrial biome; feature: soil; material... | reverse complement strand
CAAAGGCGAGTTACTTATTACAATTATGAGCAGTTTGGCGCAGGAAGAAAGCCGCTCCATTTCAGAGAATGTGACTTGGGGTCAGCGCAAGCGAATGGCGGACGGCAAGGTCAGTCTTCTGTACAAACAATTCCTCGGCTACGAGAAAGGTGAGGACGGCCTACCGCAAATAGTTCATGCCGAAGCAAAAATTGTTCGCCTCATCTTTCGTCTCTACATGGAGGGCAAGACATTCTCGGCAATCGCCAAACATCTCGAACGGCATAACATTCCGTCACCTGCAGGTAAGAAAACGTGGCAAACGGCGGTGGTTCAATCAATCCTGACCAACGAGAAATATAAAGGCCATGCCCTACTGCAAAAGACTTTCTGTGCAGACTTCCTCACGAAGAAAATGGTCAAGAACGAAGGACAGGTTCAGCAGTATTACGTCGAGAACAGCCATCCCGCCATTATCGAACCTGATGAGTTCGACGCCGTTCAGCTTGAAATAGAGCGACGTAAGAACCTCAGCAGACCCACCAGCAGCACGAGTATATTTGCATCCCGACTTATCTGCGCGGATTGTGGCGGCCGCTTTGGCAAGAAGGTCTGGGGCAGTTATAAGGGCGACAAGACCTACCGCAAAGAGGTCTGGCAGTGTAATGATAAATACAAACGGCTCGGCAACCCCGGAAAAGGATGCCAGACGCCACATATCACCGAGGAAGTGATCAAGGAAAGGTTTTTAGCCGCATTCAATCAACTAATGCATAATCGCGATGGGCTGATTGAAGACTGCCGACTTGCTCAAAATGTCCTTTGTGACACCACGGCAATTGATACAGAGCTTACGGAATTGTTCCGTGAGATTGAGGTTGTTACCGAACTATCCAGAAAAGCAATTTATGAAAATGCCCGATCGGCAGTAGACCAAAAGGAATGGACGGAGCGTAACAACGCCTATCTCGAACGCCACCGTAAAGCTTCAGAGCAGGTCGACGAGTTGGAAGCGATCAGGCGAGAGCGCCTTGGCAAGGGCAAAATCATCGAAGGCTTCATCAAAGACATTGAGAGCCGCCCGCTTGCCATCGCCGAGTTTGACGAAAAACTGTGGCTTGCTGTAATCGACCAAGTGACGGTCGACCAAGATGGTGCAATGACATTCAGATTCAAAAACGGCTCGGAAGTCACAGCTTAACATTCAACTATTTACGGCTCGCCAATCGGCGGGCTTTTTTTTGCCGTAACAGTATCTTTTAACGATTACAAGGTAAATCGTTAAAAGATGCACACCCCAAGAGGTCAAATCGTTAAAAGTAAGCACTTGGCAGCCACAAGTTCGTGTCAAGTATCCTCCGAAAACGGCTATTCTAAAGCACCAACTATTGCTACAAGCACAAAAGCACAAACCCCGAAAGCGGCTTAAATCAAGCACTTTCGGGCAAACAAAAAACCACCTATCCGACAAAATTTCTTTTATCAATAGATGGTATTTGATTTGGTGGAGGTGAGGGGAATCGAACCCCTGTCCGAAGATTCAGACATATTGTTTTCTCCGAGCGCATCCTATCTTTTGGGATTCCCCCGACGGACCGCCGATAGGCAGGCTGTCCGTTTCGGTAGCTTCATTTTACCGGAGCCGCCTCAAAGCTTTGACGGTCCTGTTCCTCACATCAATGACGCCGGTGAACTCAAGCCGTGAGCGCTTCAGGCCGACGACGCGGCATTAGGCCGCGAAAGCTAATTGCTGATTGTTGTCAGTTGCTTTTTGTCCCCGTTGTTACGCGGTTCAGGGGCCGCGGCTCGCTTACCATACACCCGACGATCCCCGTCGAAACCAGTACACCCCCAGATGCAGTGCCTAATGCGAATCCGATCCCCGCACTCGCCGCGTGGGACGCCATTTCGCCTTGTGCACATTGATATTATACCATATATCGCATGGCTGCGCAACGCGTTTGGCATTCCCCTATCTACTGGCTATCATGGGCGTGACGAGCAGGAACCCGCCCCAAATAATTCTTCCCTCAATAATAGTTGACAATACGCAAAGTCGTGTTATTATTATAACATAATCTGTTTTCTTGTTGACATTATGTTTGTGAATCGGTCTATGGAAGGTGATGCCGTCAGGCATTCCATATATAAAACGGAGGTAGTAAAATGGACAAACTGCAATCCCGTCGCGGCTTTCTAAAAACCTTTGGCAAACTGGCTGCGGGTGTGGCCCTGGTGGGCGCCGTAAAGCCTGTGGCCGGCGTGTTGGCGGAAGCCAAGCCCGAAGAAGAGGCGAAGGTTGACTATCAGTGGAAAGCAAATGCGCTGCCCTGCGAACTGATTAAGGAAGTAACCGGCGGCGACACACCGGAGGGCTTCCGCTCGTTCGAGTATACGCCTGACGGCCGCGCGCACATCAGTCTGCTTACCTTCGATGTGAAGATTGACGACAAAACCCTACATAATATCAAGTTCACCGATGGCTGCGATGGCAGCACCTCGGGTGTCGCTGTGATGGCCGAAGGCAAGCCGATTGATTTTGTGGTCAGCCGCCTGAAGGGCCTGCAGTGCAACCTCATCAAGAGCGGCTCCTCCTGCCCGGACCAGCTGGCCAACGCCGCCGAGCAGGCCGAGATCATCATCTCCGGCAAGAGCTGCACCTACTGTTTCTTTGCAGGGAATTTCCGCACGATGAAGTGCGCGACCGCCTGACGCTGAAGGATAGAAGGAGAGAAGCACCATGAAAAAGATAAAAATCATTGCGTTATTCATGCTGGCGCTGTGCATCAGCATTTCCGCCATGGCGGCGACCTTTACCCCCGGCGTCTATGAAGGCGAAGGCGATGGCCGTAATGGCAAAGTCAAGGTAGCGATCACCCTGGATGACAAGGGCATCACCGAAATCAAACTGGGCGAACACGAGGAAACGGATGGCTTCTGGGAGAAGGCGCTGGAAGGCGTCAGCAAGGCCATCATCGACGGACAGACGCTGAAGGTTGATGCCGTGGCCGGCGCGACCCTCACCAGCAACGGCCTGGTGGTTGCTGTGGCCGAAGCCCTCAAGGTTGCCAATGTCGACCCCGTGGAACTGGGTTACGTTCCCCCCGCCCTGCCCGAGCCGGTGGAGCAAATCAAGGAGACCGGTGCCAACAAGGAAGGCGTGCGCAACTTTGAGTACACCACCCAGGGCAACACATGCTCCACCAAGATCACCTTTGTCATCAACGAGGCAGACATGACGGTGTCGGACCTGGTTGTCTACGATGGGTGCGACGGCAACGCCCGCGGGTTCTCCGCGCTGGCCGATGGCTCCGAGGTGGATCATGTGATTACCAAGTTCACCGGCATCATGTGCCACGCGTCCGAGGGTTCCTCCTGCCCCGATCAGGTTGCGAAGGCCCTGAACGAAGCCCGCTTCATCATCAAGGGCGATCGCCTGGCAGTGCCCGCGAACAAATAACTATCAGCATGAACGTAAACCATCGCCCCTCGCATGTGCGAAGGGCGATTTTGCTTTGCTGAAAGTGTAAGATTTCCCCTATTCCGCAGCACCGCGGGTGTTGCTGCGCAGCGCACGCTCCATATCCCGCTTGGCATCCCGCTCGGCCACGTCGTCGCGCTTGTCGTGCAGCTGCTTACCGCGGCAGACGCCCAACTCCAGCTTCATCCGGCCGTCCTTGAGGTAGACCTGCAGCGGAATGAGCGTATATCCCTTTTGCTGCACCTGAGCCTTTAGCTTGCGTATCTCACTCTTGTGCAGCAGCAGCTTTTTGGGGCGCATGGGGTCTGTATTGTAGATGCTGCCCTGCTCATACGGGCTGATGTGCATGCTCTGCACCAGCACCTCGTTGTCACGCACCTGGGCGTAGCTTTCCTTCAGGTTTACCTTGCCTTGCCGCATGGACTTCACCTCGGTGCCATGCAGGGCGATGCCACATTCCACGCTCTCCTCCACAAAGAAGTCGTGGCGCGCGCGGCGGTTTTGTGCAACGGGCTTGATGCCCTTGCTTTTTGCCATGTGTGCCTCCCTCCTTTGTTAAATGAGTATACCACGCCGCAGCAAACCACGGCAAGAAATGCGCTACAGACGTACCACCTCAACCACTGTCAATACACCATCGGCCACGCGGAAGCGCACATCATATCCCGCGAAGTTGAAGCCATATACGCGGTGCGGGTCATCCTGATAGGCGGGGCGGGGATCCAGCCGTAGTGCTGCGATAAGCCCGTCCCGACGATCAGACGGTATCATGGTGAGCAAGGGCTCTGGAAACACAACGGCCAACGAAACGGACAAGCCATTCTGCGCAAAGCCGGACACCGCGGCCGGGTGGCTGTCCGTATATGACAGATATGGCTTGATGTCATAGATGGGCGTGCCATCCATCAAATCGGCGCCATCCACCACCAAAATTGCGCCATCCCCCCCATCCTTTTGCACCGCCAGCAACCGCACGGAACTCAGCCCCAAGCCATTGGGCCGAAAGGGCGAGCGGGTGGCAAACACCCCCATGCGCGTCTCTCCACCCAGACGCGGCGGGCGCACGGTGGGCGACCAGTCCTGTTGAATGCTTTTCGAAAAGCCCCAGATAAGCCACAAATGGCTGAAACCCTCGATGCCGCGAATGGCCTCCGGCACGCGGTACGCTGGTTCAAAAACGATGGTGGCCATCAGCCCCTCCGCCAGTCCGCTCTGGCGGGGGATGCCGAATTTGGTTGGAAAATCGCTATGGATATGCGCGATTGGTTGTATGTTCATGCTATGCTTTCTCCTCCAGCCACCGGATGGACTGCGCTTCGTCCGCGGCAAAAAACACCGCTCGGCCTCGATGGGATTCGGTGATGAAGGCTGCCAGCGCTCTGCTGGGATATTGGGCGTAGTCCCCCCATATGGCCAGCTGAATGTTATCGTTAACAGTCTTTTGCAGTATATCGCCCACTCGCTTGCTCTTCAGATCGAAAAACGCGGGGGCAAAGGCGTCCGCGTCCGCGGGAATCACCATAGCCCTACAGCCTGTTTCATAATGAACCTGCATCATCATATCCAGCGCATCCTGTGCGCTGCCGATGCTACCAACCTCCGGCCGGAGACTGGCAATGAGACGATTATTGCCCTGATGAGTTTCTATAGCTGTCATATATCCCCTTTTCACAGCAAGGTCAGGCGATTGACGACCACTTATGACCATGATAGCATACAACCCGTGATTTGTTGAGGATTCGCTTCAAGTGTTCAAACTCCTTGGATGGGGCTATTTTATGTTGAAGGAGAATCCGCCTCGTGAATATGACTTATATTGTATCAGTTGCTCATCCCGACGAAAAGGCCGCGATTGTGGAGGCTGTGTTAGCCGACCTACCGGAGTGGTTCGGTCTGCCGGACAGTACACGCGAATATATTGAAGCCAGCCGCAGTCTGCCGCTGTGGGCGGCGATGCAATGCGACCGTCCGATTGGCTTTGTTACCCGCACCCAGACCAGCGCACGCACCGCCGAGGTGCACTGCATGGGCGTGCGCAAGGAAGCGCACCGTCAGGGCATTGGGCGAGACCTGCTAACCGCCTTGGAGAAAAACTGCGCAGCGGATGGCTATCGGCTGCTCCAGGTGAAGACCGTAGATGAGGGACACTACCCCGAGTATGACCGTACCATCGCATTCTACGAGGCGATGGGCTTTGTACGGCTGGAGGTATTTCCCACCCTATGGGACGCGTGGAACCCTTGTCTGGTGCTCGTTAAGCCGCTGTAATGCCAGCTATCTCTACCATGCCTGTGGTATAGACACCTCTTCATGAAAACAGAAGCTGAGCCATAAAGTACGATCAAGACAAAAAACGCGGGGTGCATATCAATGCGCCCCGTGTCTCAATACCCGCAGGTAATTACTTCTTTCTGAAACCCTTAAAAATTGCCAGCAGCAGCACCGCGCCGCCCACCGCAACCAGGAAGGAGCCCAGGTTGAAGCCATCCACGCCGGTCTTGCCAATCAGGCTCATCACCAGGCCGCCCAACAGCGCACCCACGATACCGACAATGATATTGGCCATGGCCCCCATAGAGGCATCATGTCCGGTGATTTTGCTCGCAATCCAGCCAGCCAATGCACCAAAGATAATCCAAGAAATTATGCCCATGATTGTACTCCTCTGCGTTCTGTGGTCTTTTGTCCTATGTCATGATACCCCGCTTTGCGTCATGTCAAACACGTGTGCGCCTTCTTTCTCCGGAACGGGTGGATGAATCCGACTGCCCAATATCAAAAAGCCTTGAAATCGCAATGACTTCAAGGCTTTCTTCATGGTGCGGTCGACGAGACTTGAACTCGTACGGGTTTCCCCACACGCCCCTCAAACGTGCGCGTATGCCGATTCCGCCACGACCGCGCGCTGTATAAACAGCAAGGGTGATTATATCTGCCGGGGCTTGCGTTGTCAAGCCGAAAAGCGGCTGAAACGGCCGACTTTGCGTGAAGTGAGGGCGTCAGCCGTGGGTCACTTTGATGGTGAACGGATGCCCCCAGACGTAGTAGCTGACATACAGGTCACGCACGGTACTCATACGCTCGGTGGTCTTAGTCAGCAGCACACAGCGGATTTGGACCGTTTCGCCGGGCGGAACCGTCACCTGCGGAATGCGCCCCTGGGCGGACTGGTCCGTATAGCATAGCACGTCATTGGCCGCGGGAGACACCACCAGCTCGGCCATTTCAGCGGGCAGCAGGCCCGTATTCTTGAGCGCCACCGTATAGATGACAATGGTATAGTCCTCGGCGCTGCCTGATATCTCCCGCTGAAACGCGGTGCCAACCAAGGCATTACGTGCCACCGCCTGCTGCAGGCGGGCGAATTCCCCCGGCTGCTCTGTCGCCGGAATGACCTGTGCGGAGACCGGGGTGATGCCCAGGCGCGTGCCAATTAAGCCGTAAACAAGGATGCCGCCCAATAGCAGCACCAGGACGACCGCAACAATGGCCGCCCTCTTCACGGCTGCGGTACCCCGGAGAGAATCTCGTTCATCTTCTGTATCATCTCGGTATCCTTGAGGCGGAACTTGATTTCCACCCGGCGGGATGCGTCCATGTTTTCGGTGCCGTCGGGGTTTTTAACAGGATTTGAGTAGCTGCGCCCCTTGGCGGTGAGGATGTCCTGCAGCACAGCGCGCTGCTGCGCGGACAGCGAGGGCAAATCCAGGCAGAACTTGGCCACCGCCAGCGCGCGGTTCTGCGACAGCTCCAGGTTGAACAGGTAGCTGCCCTTGCTGTCGGTGTGCCCCTCGATGATAATTTCGGCAACATAGTCTACATATTCAGGGCGCATCAGCACGCTGAGATACACGGGAATCAGCCGGGCCAACTGCTGCTGACCAGAATAGGAAATCATGTCAAGCCCCGACTCAAACATCAGCTGGCTGTCCAGCACAATATCGCCCGTGCTGGCGTCCACCTTGGCCCCCAAATCGGCCGCCGTGAGGGAGCGGCTGAGCTCGCGGATAATCTCCGTGCGCAGGCCAAGCAGATCGTCAATCTGGCGCTGCTGGCTGGCCAGCACCATTTCCTGGTTCTTGATGGCATCCTGCTGGGCGGCCAATTGCAGCTGTAGAATTGCCTGCTCCTCCTCCTTGGTTTTCAAGGCGGTCTGCGCGGCATGCAAGTCATTCTCCTGCTGTTCCAGCTGTATCTGGATGGAGGCCAGCTCCTCCTCCTTGCCCATCAGGGCGACGCGGGAGGTCTCCAGCTCCTTCTCCTGGGTGGCCAGCACAATCTGCGTGCGATCCAGCTCCGCCTTTTGCGCGTCCAACTCACGGGTCTTGATATCCAACTGGGAATAGTATTGGTAGATGCTGAACACCAGCGCCAACATAAACACCAGCAGCATGCTGGACAGCATATCGGAAAACGAAATCCAATAGCTGCCCACATCCTGCCGGCGAATGCGCCGCCGCTTTTTGGCCGCGTCCATCACGTCAGGCGCCCTCGGCCATCTGCTCGATGGCGACAACGGTCTTGTTGAGCGCCGCGGTCATATCGGTCATGGCCTGCTGCAATTTGGAGATGCTGGTCAAGTCTATCACCGGGTTGCCCTTGGCATCCTTGCCTTGTGTATTCGCCATGCCGGCCAGCTGACGGCCCAGCTGGGTCATCATGTCGTGCATGTTTTCCTCAAACATGCCCATGGTGCGGGCAAGGCCGGTGGAAATGTTCTCCACAAAGGAGGCATAGGAGCCGCTGAGCGCCTTGGAGGAGGCCGACATCTGGTTGGCCACCTCATGGGTGCGGTCCATGGCGGCGTCGCTCTGCTTTTCCACCGCCTCCAGCACCCGTCCGGACCAATTGGCGTACTGCTGCATCTGGCCTTCCATATCCCGCTGCCCGGCCAGCAGGCGCTCATAGCTCTCGCTTTGCTGCTCCAGCGCGCCATGCATGCCCCGCAGCATGGCCGACATGGATTCGGCCATCTGCGCGTTGCCGGACTGGCTCTGGGTCAATTCTGCGACATAGCTGTCAAAGCGCTCAATCACCGTCTGGGTAACGGCGTGGGTGCGCTGGATGGTGCCTAAAATGGCATCCGCCGCGCTCATCGTGTGGCTGATGGAGTCAAAGCTGACCGACTGTGCCTGGTTGATGTTGGAGAGCGTCTTGGCCAGCTGATGAAACTGCCCGCCCAAGGCCGCATCCATCTGTTGCACAAACTGGTTAACGATGTGGTTGAGCCCCTCCATCTGTCCCTGTGTCTCCGCCAGGATGAAACCGTTTATGCTCTGACTGATGGGCACAAAGGCGCGTTCCACAGCGGTTTCAATGCCGGTGGCCAGGCTGCGGTTGAGCTCGGCCGATGAGCGGCTGAGAAACGCGGCCTGATCCTCCAGGTGCAGTTTGTGGAATACACTATCCTCTACCGGGCGCTTCATCACCAACTCTTCAAAGGCGCTGTGAAAGTCATCCATGGCGCTCCAGGCTGACCCCTGCGACGCGCGGAAAAATACATTGAATATCAACGAACCCGTGACGCCCGCGATGGAGGTGCCATAGGCGAAGGTCATACCGCCAATCATGGTGGAGATACCCTTCATGGTGCTGTCGGCGGAGCTGATGTCCAGATTGCCCAGGCCGCGCATTAAGCCGATAAAGGTACCCAAAATGCCAAGGGACGTCAGCAGGCCGGGGATGACCTCGGCCAGCTGCAGGTGCGCGTAGGAACCAAATGCCTCCTCATCATTGATGTAGTCCTCACAATTGCAGGACAGCCCGCGCATGTCCAGCTGCTCCGCGTTGAGCAAAAAGCGCTTCCAGTTTTCCTGCATGGGCTTGCCCAAGAACAGCGGATCCTGCCAGACAGGGCGCGTCCCCTCCTTGGTGACCATCAGCTCCAGCGATCGTGTGGCGCGCCGCAGCAGCCTGGCCCCCCGCCGATAAGGAAACACACATTTTGATAAGCCAATTAAAAACACCAGCAAAATGGCGGAATAAATAACAGCATCCACCAGCATGCCCGGTATTTGCGCAAACAATTCCCGCATAGAACTTCACCGCCTTAAATTAAGAAGGAAATCTACGCAGTATTGTAATTGAATTTTCTTAATAATGCAATCTTTTCGTCAAATATGGAGCGTGTGCGCGAGCCCTTACCGACCAAACAACAATGCCTGCACCACATAAGACGCCATCGCCAACCCCATGGCGCCCGGCACGAAGACCATGCTGCCCGGCGTGGCGCGGCGTGCGGGAGAGTCTGCCAAAGGATACTCACCGTCATTGGTGGGATGCGGGTGCCTGGGCACCTCGGTGGAGTAGATGACGGACAGCCGGGTAATCCCCCGCGCCCGCAGCTCCCTGCGCATCACCCGGGCCAGGGGGCACACGGTGGTGTCAAACAGGTCGCCCGCCCGCAGGCAGGTGGGATCCAGCTTGTTGCCGGCGCCCATGGCACTGATGAGGGGCACGCCGAGGGCCGCCGTGCGCACGGCCAACTCCACCTTGGCGGACACCATGTCCACGCAGTCCAATACATAATCATAATCGGTCAGGTCAAACGCGTCCGCGGTATCAGCCGTATAAAACAAATGCTCAGCACGCACCCTGATATCGGGATTGATTTCGCGCACCCGCTGCGCCATCAGCGCCGCCTTGCTTTGGCCAATGGTGCCGCGCAGGGCAATCAGTTGGCGGTTGAGGTTGCTTGGCGCTACCACATCACCATCCACCAAGTCCAGCGCGCCGATACCACTGCGGGCCAGGGCTTCGGTCGCGTAGCCGCCTACACCGCCCAGGCCGAACACCGCCACGCGGCACGAGGCCAGGCGCACTACGCCGTCTTCCCCAATCAACATGGTCGACCTGGTCATCGCCGCCTCCACCACGCCACACCCCTCCTCTTTGTTGGTTACAAGGTACCACAGCCCGGCGCGGGCAACAAGTGGATAACGAATCTGCCTCCATATGCGATTGTACAAGAAAAAAACATGTCGCACTTATCCAACTATGTCGCCTAATACTATAATGAGCTTCTGTACATGCGTGAAGTAGGAGGACAATGAATGCGCCTCAAACATGGCGGGCTGCGCGGCGCGGCGCTGATTATGCTGGCCAGCATCACTTGGAGTTTTTCGGGCGTATTGAGCAAGTGGTCCCCCTGGGGGCCGCTATCGCTGGTCGGTGCGCGCGCGGCATTGGCCGCGCTGGCATTTGGTTTGCTCCGGGGCAGTTTTCGCGTGCGCCTCAAGCCCGGCGTGGTGTTGGGCGCACTGGGCGTCGCGCTCACCTCTATCCTGTTCATCATCGCCAACAAGATGACCACCGCCGCCAATGCCATTGTGCTGCAATATGCCGCCCCCATTGTGGTGATTCTGTTCTGCTGGGTGTACTTCCGCCAGCGGCCCACGCGGCTGGATATCGTGGCGGCGTGCGTGACGGGTGCTGGCGTTATATTGTGTTTTGTAGGCGGCTTTCGGGGCGGCAGCCCACTGGGGGATGCGCTGGCGCTGCTGAGCGCTGTCACCTTTGCCATCGTGTTTTTCGCTGCCCGCATCCCCAACACCGACCCGATGGATTATACCTACCTAGGCAACCTGATGTCCGGTTTGCTGCTGCTGGCGATTCCATTTGATCCATCCGTTGTGCTGAATCCCAAAGCCATCATCGGCGTGTTGCTGATGGGGCTTTCCTTGACAGGCGGCTACCTGTTCTTTTCCCATGGCATGCGGCAGGGCGTCAATCCCGTTACCGCGGCCATCGTGGCCAATGTGGAGCCGGTGCTCAACCCCCTGTGGGTATACCTGGTAATCGGTGAGACGCCCGGGCCCTTCACGCTGTTGGGGGCCGTGCTGGTGCTGCTGTCGGTCACCCTGTACAGCGTGCTCAAGGGGAAACAGGAGCGGAAAAGCCCGCCGGAGGCGGCTCAGCCATAGGCCACACGGGGCTTCGCCCCTTGTTCTTTACTGGCTGCGCTTGTATAATGGTGCATATCTTGGCAAAAGTGGAGGGCAGCGATGGAAGCGGATGTGGGACGTACAAACTTTATATGGGACGCCATTGATGAGGACCTGAAAAGCGGCTGGTGCACCAAGGTGCATACCCGGTTCCCGCCGGAGCCAAACGGCTATCTTCACATCGGCCACTGCAAGGCGCTGGTGGCAGACTTTGCCACGGCGGAAAAGTATAACGGCTTGTGCAACCTGCGCTTTGACGATACCAACCCCGCCAAAGAGGAAACCGAGTACGTGGACGGCATCATGGCCGACATTCGCTGGCTTGGGTTTGACTGGAATGGCGGGCTTTACTTTGCCAGCGAGTATTACGAGCAATGCTACCAAATCGCGGAGGATTTTATCCGCCGCGGCCTGGCCTATGTGGATGAGCTCAGCCAGGAGGATATGCGTGCCTACCGCGGCACATTGACCGAGCCCGGCCGCAACAGCCCCTGGCGCGACCGCCCGGTGGAGGAGAGCCTGGATTTGTTCCGCCGGATGCGCGCGGGTGAATTCCCCGAGGGCAGCTATGTGCTGCGCGCGAAGATTGACATGGCCTCGCCCAACCTCAACATGCGAGACCCGGCCATGTACCGCATCCTATATAAGGAGCATCATCGCACCGGCAAGGAGTGGTGCATCTACCCGATGTACGACTTCGCGCATCCGTTGGGCGACGCCATCGAGGGCATTACCCACTCGCTGTGTTCGCTGGAGTACGAGGACCACCGTCCCCTGTATGACTGGGTGGTGGAGCAAGCTGGTTTCCGCGAGCCGCACAAGGACAAGCACGGCGATATGAGCCACGGCCCGCGGCAGATTGAGTTTGCCAGGCTCAACCTCACCCGTACCGTGATGAGCAAGCGCTACCTGCGCCGCCTGGTGGAGGAAGGCTATGTATCCGGCTGGGATGACCCGCGCATGCCCACACTGGTCGGCATGAAGCGCCGCGGCTATACGCCGGAAGCCATCCGCGACTTTGTGGACCGCATTGGCCTGAGCAAGGCAGACAGCGTGGTGGATTTCGCGCTGCTGGAGCACTGCGTGCGCAACGACCTGGGCGCCAAAGCGCCCCGCCTGATGGCGGTGCAAAAGCCCATCAAGGTGGTGTTGAACAATTGGCCGGCCGAGGAGGTTGACCATCTGCCCATTGAGTATCACCCCGACCACCCTGAATTTGGGGAGCGGCTAGTCAGCTTTGGCAAGGAGCTGTACATCGAGGCCGATGACTTTATGGAAGATCCGCCCAAGAAGTTCTTCCGGCTGCGTCCGGGCGGAGAGGTGCGCTTGAAGGGCGCCTATATCATCAAGTGCGAAGAAGTGGTCAAGGCGCCGGACGGCACATTGAGCCACCTGATCTGCTCGGTGGACCTGGACAGCCGCTCGGGCAGCCCGGGTGCCGATCGCAAGGTGAAGGGCACGCTGCACTGGGTGAACGCGGCCGACTGCGTGCCGCTGGCTTTCCGCCTGTACGAGCCCCTGCTCAAGAGCGAGGAAGACATCGCCGACGATGTGGACCGCAAGGATTTTGTGGCCCAGCTCAACGAGAACAGCCTCACCACCCTCAACGGCTTTGGCGAGCGGGCACTGGAAAGCGCCCAGGAAGGCGACACCTACCAGTTCCTGCGCCTGGGCTATTTCTGCAAGGATAGGGATTCCACCGACGAGCGCGCGGTCTACAACCTGGTGGTTGGCCTGAAGGACAGCTATAAGCCGGCATGATTGGTGAGGAGTTAGCGGTTAGGGGTTAGACGTTACCGGATACCCTGCGTTCGCGCCGAAGGCGCAGCTAATAATTCCTCACTGAAAGCGGCAAATTCTCACCTTTTTTGATTTCATCTTCTTTACAACAAAAGGAGTTATCCATGTCCCAAGTTCGCACCCGTTTTGCCCCCTCCCCCACCGGCTATCTGCACCTGGGCGGCCTGCGCACGGCGCTGTATACCTACCTGCTGGCCCGCAAAAACAACGGCGTGTTCATCCTGCGCATCGAGGATACCGATCAGGAGCGCGAGGTGCCCGGTGCCATTCAGCTGATTTACGATTCGCTGCGCGCCGCCGGCCTTACGTATGATGAAGGCCCGGATGTGGGCGGCGACTATGGCCCCTACATCCAGACCCAGCGCAAGCACCTGTATCTGCCCCATGCCATGCAATTGGTGGAGAGCGGCCATGCCTACCCCTGCTTTTGCACCAAGGAGGAACTGGAGCAGCGCCGCCAGGCCGCGGTCGCGCGGGGCGAAACCTTCAAATACGATAAACATTGCCTGGGCATCCCCAAGGACGAAGCCAAGCAGCGCATGGCATCGGGCGAGCCCTATGTGATTCGCCAGAATGTGCCGCTGGAAGGCCATGCTGGCTTTGACGATTTGCTCTATGGCCGCATCGAGGTGGAGTGCGCCACGCTGGATGACAATGTGCTCATCAAGGCGGATGGCCTGCCCACCTACAACTTCGCCAACGTCATCGATGACCACCTGATGGGCATCACCCATGTGACGCGCGGCACCGAGTACCTGTCCAGCGCACCCAAGTACAACCTGCTCTACGAGGCCTTTGCCTGGACCCCGCCCACCTATGTGCACCTGCCCGTGGTGATGAAGGATGCCACCCGCAAACTCAGCAAGCGCTACGGCGACCCCTCCTTTGAGGACCTGCTGGCCATGGGCTTTTTGAAGGATGCCATCATCAACTTCATCGCCCTGCTGGGCTGGAGCCCGGGCACAGACCGGGAGTTTTTCACGCTAGACGAACTGGTGGAGGCATTTGATACCAAAGGGCTCAACAAATCCCCCGCTATCTTCAACATGGAAAAGCTGGTGTGGTTCAACACCGAGTATATCCGCAAGCTGGAACCCGAGCGGTATCTGGAGTTGGTGCGCCCCTGGTTTGACCAGGCGCTCTCCGGCACACAAATGGATTACGAGCGCTTGGCTCAGCTGATGCAGGGCCGCACCGAGGTGTTTAACCGCGTGCCGGACATGGTGCGTTTTCTGAAGGACATGCCGGAGTACGAGCTGGACCTGTATGTCAATAAAAAGCAGAAATCCTCCATCGAGAGTTCGCTGGACGCGCTGCGCTTCATGCTGCCGGTATTGGAGGGCATTGAGCCCTGGCAGGAGAGCGTGATTCACGAAAGCATCATGGAGGCTATTGCCGCCGCCGAACGCAAAAACGGCCCGGTGCTGTGGCCCCTGCGCATCGCCATCAGCGGCCAGCTGAGTACGCCGGGCGGCGCGATTGAGATTGCATACCTGCTGGGAAAACAGGAGACCTTGCGCCGCGTGCGGGCCGCCATCGAGCGCCTGGCAAACGCCGCGCAATAAACGGTTCCATCAGCAACGGAAAGGAGGCATGCCAAGTGCGCGAGCGCACCGTCAACAGCTGGGATGAGCTGCAAGCCGCCGTCTTTGAAGACGTGTGGGATGCCTCCGTTCAGCGCTACCGCGACAACCGCGTGTTCCGCGGCGTCAAGGACAGGCATTGGGACATGATTCCCGCGCTCAACCGCTGCTGCGCGCACAACCTCGACCTGGAAAAGCATATCCTGCGCAGCTTTCGCCGATATGGTTACGCCGAATTGCAGGGCATCAACTCCTTCTGGCAGTTGGTGGCAACCGGGCAGCACTACGGCCTGCCCACCCGCCTGCTGGATTGGAGCTATTCTCCGCTGGTGGCCGCGCACTTTGCCACCGAGGATGTCACCGCCTACGACCGGGACGGCGCCATCATCATCGCGGACATGGACATCATCAACGCCCTGCTGCCGGAACCCCTGGGCAAAATGCTGCGCAAGGACGCGGTGAGCGTGTTCTCCCAGGATACGTTGGACCGGGCAGCCCCTACTTTGGATGATTTTGCCGCCCTGTCCGACCGGCCGTTCTGCCTGTTTTTTGAGCCGGCGTCTGCTGTCAGCCGTATCGAAAATCAATATGCCTTGTTTTCCGTTTCCAGCGATGTCAGCCTGCTGATTGACCGGCTGCCCGGCGCGGAGGAGGCCTTTACCCGCCTGATTGTTCCCCACTCGGTCAAGCTTGAGATTCGCGACAAGCTGGACTACATCAATATTTCCGAGCGCCTGCTCTACCCCGGCCTGGGTGGCGTATGCCGTTGGATTACAAGGCGGTACGCGCCGTTGGGGCCTATGTATAATCAGCATCCTTTACCTCTGACGCTACCTTACACAAAGGAGAATGAAAACATTCATGGACATTTCTGTACTGTTGCGCGACCTGTTCTCAGGCATCACCTTCCTCTTCTCCATGGATGGCATCAAAACGCTGGTGATGTTCATCATCGCGGGCGTGCTGATTTATCTGGCCGTCAAGAAGGACTATGAGCCGGCCTTGCTGCTGCCCATCGGCTTTGGCGCCATCCTGGCCAACCTGCCCCCGGTGCTGGAGATGATGGCCCCGGCCGTTATCGGCACAGCGGAGGCCCCAGGCTTCCTCAAGGTGCTGTTTGACGCGGGCATCTCCAATGAGTTGTTCCCGGTGCTGATTTTCATCGGCGTGGGCGCCATGATTGACTTCACCCCGCTGCTGAAAGATCCATCCATGATATTCTTCGGCGCGGCAGCTCAGTTCGGCATCTTTGCCACCTTCCTGGTGTCAATCCTGCTGATTCCCTTTGTCGTGCCCGGTGCGGATGATAGCCTGGTGCTTCGCCTGGCAAGTGCCATCGGCATCATCGGCGCGGCCGACGGCCCCACTACCCTGTATGTGGCCAACCACTTCAACCTGGTGGAGTACATGGCCCCCATCTCGGTAGCCGCGTACAGCTATATGTCTTTGGTGCCCGTCATTCAGCCGCCCGTCATCCGCGCGCTGACCACCAAGGCCGAACGCCAGATTCGCATGGAGTATCAGGAGCAGCGGGCATCCCGCACGGCGCTGATTCTCTTCCCGGTAATCGTTACACTGGTCGCGGGTATCCTGGTGCCCATGTCCGCCCCGTTAGTCGGCGCGCTGATGTTCGGCAACCTGATTCGTGAGTGCGGCGTGCTGGAGCGCCTGAGCAAAACCGCGCAGAACGAGCTGGCCAACCTGGTCACCATCCTGCTGGGCGTGACCATTGGCTCCACCATGGTGGCCAACAACTTCCTGCGCTGGGATACGGCGCTCATCATGGCGCTTGGCCTGTTCGCCTTTGTGTTTGATACCGCGGGCGGCGTGTTGTTTGCCAAGTTGCTCAACCTGTTCCGCAAGAACAAGGTCAACCCGATGATTGGCGCGGCGGGCATCTCGGCCTTCCCGATGAGCGCGCGCGTGATTCAAAAAATGGCCAAGGAGGATGACCCCTACAACTTTGTCCTGATGCAGGCCACCAGCGCCAACGTCTCCGGGCAGCTGGGCTCCATCGTGGCCGGCGGCATGATTATCACCTTGGTAAGCATGCTGCTCAACATGTGATTGCGCAAGGAGGAAATGAAATGTCTGTCTTTACAAAGGGTTTAATCGCCACCGGGCTTGGATTGGCCGGCGTGTTTCTGGTTCTGACGCTGTTCTACATTGCCATCAAGGTGCTTCAGAAGTTGGGTACAAATCAGTCCATCCAATAGTGCTTCTCAACAAAGCGGGCGGCCAACGGCCGCCCGCCTTGTGCTATACCGACATTCCCTTAATGCACGATATTCTTCACCCAGCGGCCGCGCCGCACGATGGTGAGGCCAATCAGCATTTTGATGACACCGGCCAATTCACACAGGGGATAAAGCCAGATGATCGGGATGCTGGTCCAATGGGTGAGCGCCAGCGCCAGGGGGATGTTGATGACCCACATGTAGCCGGAATCAAACAGGAATGTGAGGAAGGTTGCCCCGCCCGAGCGCAGCGTGAAGTAACAGGCGTGCGACGTGGAGTACATGGGCATAAAGAGGGCCATCACCATCATGAAGCTGGTGGCCAGGTGGCGCACATGGTCGGTGGTGTTGTAAAGCAGCGGGAAGTATGGAGAGGCTAACATCATGATGCCGCCGATGACAACACAGCTTGCGGCGCTGAAAAACATCAGCCGCCACACATCCCGCCTGGCCGCCACCATGCGGTTGGCGCCCAGGTGCTGCCCTATCATGGTGGCAATGGCGCTACCCATGGAGATAAAGAACAGGTTGAACATGCTGTTGACGGTGTTGGCAATATTCATGCCGGCCAGTACGTCCAGCCCGCGCATGGAATATATCTGGTTAAGCGTGGCCATGCCCATCGACCAGAGAAACTCATTGAGCAAAAGGGGCGAACCCTTTTTAAGGATTTTCTTGACCAGCTGCAGCGGCACCTTCAGCGTACGGTATACTCCGTGCATGAATTCAAACCGGCCGGAATTGCCGTGCATGGCGCGTGCGATGATGGCCAGCTCCACAAAGCGGCTGATCACCGTGGCAATGGCCGCGCCCTGTACACCAAGTTTGGGAAAACCCAGGTTCCCGTAAATCAGCAGCCAGTTGCCCACCAGGTTGGTCAACACGGCGGCAATACCGGCGCGCATGGGCACCATGGTCTCCCCCGTCTCGCGCAGCGTACCCGCATAGGCCGTGGTGAAGGCAAACGGCAGGAAGCCGATGAGCATGATGTGCAGATAGTCCAGCCCATGCCCCAGCATGCGCTGCGCGGTTTGCGGGTCGCCATCCCCGGTCAGGTACAGAGATATCAAGTCTCTGCCCCAACCCAGGAAAATGGTCAGAAAGGCCGCAAAGATGCCCAGCAGCACCCACAGCTTCATGCGGAAGGAGTTGCGCAGCCCCTCCAGGTCACCGGCGCCGTAGAACTGCGCGCCAAAGATGCCGGGGCCGGACAGCCCGCCGAAGATGCACAGGTTGTATACGAAGATGAGCTGGTTGCCGATGGCCACGCCCGATAGCTCTGCCGTGCCCAGTTGGCCCACCATGATGTTGTCCAACAGATTGACAAAGTTGGTCACAAACATCTGGACAATGATGGGCACAATCAGCTTGGCGACCGTGCGGTAGAATGCCCGGTCGCCTATAAAAGTACGCTTGAAGCGGTTTACAAAATGCAAGCCATATCCTCCCCCGCGCTCAAGGCTGCTCCCATTCGCGGACAAAATCATACATCATAATCGAGGCGGCAATCGCCGCATTGAGCGACTCAGCCCGCCCCGGCATGGGCAGCCGCACGCGCTGCGTGGCCATGGCCGCGACCTGCGGGGAAAGCCCCGCGCCTTCGCTGCCAATCAGCAGGCACACCCTCTCTCCGCTTGGTTGCCGCTGATAGAAGGGCGCACCATCCAGGCTGCCCGCGATGATATCATAGCCCGACAGCGCGCGCAACTGATCCGACAGGATATCGCATACGCATACCGGCAGGCGAAATATCGCCCCCATGGTAGCGCGCAGCGCCTTGGGCGAAAAGGGATCTGCCGATGATGTATCCAGCAGCAGCCCGGTGAACCCGGCTGCATCCATGGTGCGCAGGATGGTACCCACGTTGCCCGGATCCTGCACGCCGTTGAGCGCCACAATGCGCGGCCCCAAGGCGGTCGCCGTCACGTGGTCGGGCAGGTGGCAGAGCGCCGCAATGCCCTGCGGCGTTCTGGTATCGCTAATCATGTCAAAAGCTTTAGCGGACAGCACCTGCACCGGCAGACCTGACTGAAGGTATTGGGCATATTGCGTTTCCTTGCCTGATTGTACAATCAAACTGATGGCCTGCGCCTCTCGGATGGCTTCACCGCAGAGGTGTTCGCCTTCCGCCAAGTAACGGCCTTGGCTTTGGCGCTCTGCCCGTGTCTTTAACGCCCGCAGCGCCTTTACGTCCGCCGCCGTCGCAGTGGCATAGGTATTCACAAAAGGGCAAGCGCCAGCGGCATATTTGTACACAGGGGCCGCAGCAGCGAAACATCCGCACCCTGTCGGCGCGCGAACGGAATCACCTGGCAACACATCACATAATCCATGGCCGTATTGATACCGCCGGGCAGCAGTGCTGGCGCGATGCGCAGGTAACGAAGCAGGTCATGCTTGAGCGTCAGGGGCAGGGGATGCCCGGCATCGCTCAGCGTGCGCTCAGCATCCTCCAGCAGCGTCAAGGCTTCTTGCGGCACATTAGCCATGGCGGCGGAAATCTCCGCCCGGAGTTGGCCAGCATCGAAAACGGCACCGGGCGCATCGGGCAATGCGCCGTCAAAGCCCGCGCGAACATCCAGATGAATTTCGGGCCAATACGCGGCGGGGTCATCATTGGGCACAGGCGCCGGCGCAACATCCTGCCCGGCGGTCACCTTGGCGTATCCCTGTTGGCCACCACTTGGTTGTGCGCCGCTCAACGCCTGTTTCATCAGGCGTACCGCCAGCCTGGCATCGGGCAAGTACCTGGCCGTCACGCCGACACCGGGAAATAACAGCAAGTGCAGCAACAAATTGGCCACGCTATCCCGCTCCAGCGCGTAGCCCGCATGGCTCATTGTCTCATGCAGCCTGTCTACCGCCTCTTCATAGGCGTTGTATGGCCGGCTTGGCTTTTGTGTTTCGTCTTCGGGCGAGAAATCCTGTTCAGGTTCTACTTCTGGCGATTGTTCCGGTTGCTCGGTCGGTTCTGCCACCCGTTGACGGCGCAGACCGCGGTCCACCGCCTGGGACAGCGCCTCGACCGCCCGCTTCATGCGCGCGGAACGCTGCGGCGCCTCAACTGCCGGTTCCTGCGGAGGCAAAGCAGACTCCTCTTCCACCGCCTCCTCGGCTTGCGGCACGTCCTGTTCTGCCTCGTAGGAAATCTCGATCAGCGCCGTTTGCGGCCAGTAGAAAAGCCGCTCCCGCCCATCCGGCATGGAGACGGCATACAGCCGGTTGTTATCCGGGGCGATGCAGCTGAGCGCGTCCACCGGTTCGCCGGTGCCCTGATCGTAGGGGCCCTGGATATGGCCGCCCTTGCGCAGATAATACGCAGCTGTACCGGCAGTGGCCGCGCGGCCATCGGCAACCACCTCATACATGGTCTGGCTGCTCAAACTGTTCACAGCGTCCGAATAAATCACAAAACGGTTGCGCTCGCCTTTGAGGGGGGCATAGTTCTTGTTGGGGCGTACCTTGTCCAGCCCCGGAGGCGTATCCTTGAGGTTAATCAGGCACAGGGTGCCCAGTTCGCGCATGCGCTCTTTGAAAGTGTGCTGCTCATGTCGGTCGGGTACAACGCGCAAATAACCATCATCGCCAAAGGCTTCCAACTCTTCTTGCTGGATGGGGCCATCCTCCCCCAGCAAGGGCCGCACACGAAATAAAACGCGTTGGGTGTTGTCCTCCTCGATGACTGCCAAAAAAAGCCGGCCGGATAAATCCATAAAAATCCCTCCACAAAAATAAATGATAAAACGCACTGCCTGGCTATCACCATTTTATAGGCAGCGGGCAGGGGCGTCAAGCGCATGCCGGCTGGGAATGCGCTCGCTGCACATATGCGAACACATTTATGCCCATTTGCTTCCTCCATGAGCAGGCTGGTATAAATTGACAGGCGCAGCCCCTTGATGTAAAGTGGCTCAAGATTGTATGGCATGGAGGGCGGCATGGGCATCATCGCTTCACGAAACCTGGAAGAGCAGCGCCGTGAGCAGCACGGCATCACCTATTTTGACCGCGGGGACGTTACCGGCAGCGACGGCCAGGTCTACAGCCGATACGCGATACAGACCCATTTTGTTAACCGTGGCGAGGATCAGGCCGAGCTGGTGGAGCGGTATGTGCGCCCGCTGTGGCAGCAGGGCGATGTGCTCAGCTTCGGCGCCAAGGTGATGGCCATGTGCATGGAGAGCGTCAAGACGCGCGATGAGGTGAAGCCCGGCTTCTGGGCCAATCTGCTGTGGCGATTTGCCGCCATCAACACCACCGGCGTTGGCATGCACGAGCCCTATAAGATGCAGCTGGTTATCGACATGGTGGGCCTGCCGCGCGTGCTGCTGGCGGCGGCGCTATCCGCCGTTACCAAGCCCTTCGGTGTCAAAGGCGTGTTTTATCGCGTATGCGGCAAGGGGGTGGGCGGCATCGACGGCTTCTACTTCCGCAGCAGCTTTGATATCTACAAGCAGCTCGCCCTCATCAACCCGGAAAACCCGCAGGAATTATGCGACGAGCTCTACGCCAAGACGGGCATGCCCGTGGTGCTGATGGACGCCAACGACATTCAGCGCGACCAGCTGGCCAAATCCAAGGGTTTTCCGCTGAGCGATGAGCAGATTCAGGACGCCCTGCGCGACAACCCCTCCGGTCAGGGGGACGAATTGACACCGCTGATTCTCATTCGGCCCCACTGACAAACAATTCAGCATTCAAGAAGTCCGGCGCCTCTTGTCAGGTGCCGGACGCTCTGTTTATATGCCTTGAGGAACAACGAAGGGAAGTGTTGCAGGCAAAATCTGCACCTCCGTCTCCCCCACCCGGTGCAACTCGCCATCCAGCAGCAGCACCATGTCGCCCTGGGGCTGTATGCGCACCTGTGTGGCACGGCGATAGACCAGCTCCCTTTGGATTCGCGGGTCGTCCAAGTGAATCCCCTGCCTGTAGGCACCCATCAATGGCGGCAGGCGCAGGCGGGACATGGGCTTGACCAGGCAGACATCCAGCAGGCCATCGGCATTGTCACTCAGGGGCGCCGCCCGGTAGCTGCCGCCCACGTATTGCCCGCAGGCGATTGTGCACAGCAGCAGCTTGTCCTCATTGAGGCGCTCGCCCTGCGCCCACACGGTGCACTTGTGGCCCAGCGACTGCAACAGCGCGGACACCACACCGGTCGAATAGGCATTTTTGCCGCCAAGCAGCGGCCAGCGGCGCACCCGCTCCATGGTCTGCGCCACGGTGGAATCAAGCCCAAAGTGCACCATGTTGATGGCCAGCAGGCCGTTCACCTGCATCAGGTCAACGGGCACAACTCTGCCTGCAAACTGCCGCGCCAAATCCAGAAAGGCAACCTTGCCGCCATAATACTTCACATAGTCATTGCCGCTGCCACAGGGATAGCACCCCACCGCGACATCGGGCAGTCCATACGCCGCGTTGACCACCGCGTTGAGGGTGCCGTCGCCGCCGCAGGCGTAGAAACGAATCGGGCCATCCACCAAATCCCGCATATTGCGGATAAAGCCTGCCGCTTCCTGCGCGTTGGCGGTGACATGTACTTCCACCGTATCCGCACCTCGGTACGAGTCCAGCCTGTCCTCCACCTCACGGCGCGGGTCACCCCGCCCTGCATCCGGGTTTACCACAAAAACATGCCGCATGCGTTACAATCCTTTACAAAGATGACCCATCTTATCACCACGCGCCGGGCAAAGTAAACCCGGTGCGGGTGATGAGATGGCGTCCGAATCAGTTATTCCGCCAGCAGCGCTTCGCGCCATGGGTTGATCAGCCGCTCCAGGTTCCACGCCGCGTTGGCCGGGCTGGTCGAGGGCAGCACGATGAAGTCGCGCCCGCCAAAGTCCCTCAGGTATTCGCGGCACATACGGCCTGCCAGCTGTCCGTTGGCGAGGATGCGTTGGATGGGCGCGTGGTCCAACACCTGATGGAGGTTGTTGGGCACGGCATTCTTGATGCTGGCATCGCTGGAACCAATGATTTCGCACGAAGCCAACGCATCCCACAGCGCGATGCGGTGGCGCAGCAGGTAGGCCCGCTTGCCCGGCACATCGTCGGGCACAGGCTCCCCATACACACCGCCCAGCACACGCCAGAAACGATTCTGCGGGTTGCCGTAATAAAACGCGTTTTGCCGCGACAGTACCGAAGGAAAACTGCCCAGAATCAGTACACGGGAATGATCATCCCACACCGGCGGGAAGGGGGGAATCAATTTGCCTGGCGCTTTCTTGCTCATGCGGCCATGATAGCACATTCGGCCAAGTGCATATAGTACGCACAATAGCGGCAGCGTTTTTGTGACCTGTAGGAAGCAGTTTTTTCGCATTGACGGGCAGATGCAAGTATGATATATTATCATTCGCTGATTTAATCAGCTCTGCCAATATAGCTCAGCTGGTAGAGCAGCGGTTTCGTAAACCGCAGGTCAAGGGTTCGAGTCCCTTTATTGGCTCCATCGAGGTGTAGCGCAGTTTGGTAGCGCGTTTGGTTCGGGACCAAAAGGTCGCAGGTTCAAATCCTGTCACCTCGACCACAAGCAATCCCTTGATCATTCAAGGGATTTTTGATTCTAAGAACGCACCAGGTTATGGGAGGAGGGACAGCATGCCGCAGGTGATTGTCATCGGCGCGGGGAACGCAGGGTGCGAGGCAGCGCTTGCCTCGGCGCGCCTTGGGGGCGACACGGTCTTGCTGACGCTGAGCATTGACGCCATCGCGTTGATGCCCTGCAACCCCTCCATTGGGGGCACCGGCAAGGGGCACCTGGTGCGCGAGGTGGACGCTCTGGGCGGCGAAATGGCGCTGGCAGCGGATGACTGCCTGCTGCAGGGCCGCATGCTCAATACCGCCAAGGGGCCGGCCGTACACTCTTTGCGCGCGCAGGAGGACAAACAGGCCTATCACCGGCGGATGATACGCGCGCTATTTGCGCAGGAGCATCTGGAGATACGCCAGGCCGAGGCGGTGGAGATTCTGACCCGCGCGGGCAGTGTGACGGGCATCAAGACGGCCACCGGCGATATCATTGAGGCGCAGGCCGTCATCGTGGCTACCGGCGTATACCTCAAGAGCCGTATCATCATCGGCGAATATGCCAGGGCGTGTGGGCCGCAGGGCTTGCAGGCAGCCAGCGCGCTGTCGCGCAACCTGCTGGACCTGGGCTTTGCCCTGCGGCGCTTCAAGACGGGCACGCCCGCCCGCGTGGATGTGCGCAGCATTGATTTTGACCGCATGCAGGTGCAGCCCGGCGATGAGCCGGTGGTGCCCTTCTCCCTGATGACGGACAGGCGGCTGGACAATAAGGCCGTCTGCTACCTCACCTGGACAAATGAGCACACCCACGACATCATCCGGCAAAACCTGCACCGCTCCCCCA
>ENA-UOOR01001746-UOOR01001746.1-fermentation-metagenome-genome-assembly--contig:-NODE-1746-length-24423-cov-8.117654_pt1 | contig 24423 bp, 21 predicted proteins | sample MGYA00245780_ERZ724029 | MGnify/ENA primary metagenome ERZ724029 (study PRJEB28704, sample SAMN03018315) | fermentation metagenome | biome: anthropogenic terrestrial biome; feature: soil; material... | reverse complement strand
GCGGCGGCGTGTTGTCGGCGCGCAGCGGGGCGAGGCACGCTACAAGCTGCGGATCACCTGCTTGGAGCGAGGGGAAGATGAGCTTCGCGCCGCCACCGACGAGCGCGCGCGCCGCCGCGCGGCCCAGCTCCGAGAGCAGATGGCTGCCGTACCAGAGATCACGCGTGCGTCGCGCCTGGGCGATGAAGTCCTGCACGGGACCGAGCGTGACGAGGAGCAGATGCGCGGTCATGGGGCCACCACGGTCGTCTGGTACTTGGCGTGGAGCCAATCAAGGAACGCTTGGCGAAGGCTGGTTTTGTTCGCGAGCGCCGCGAAACGTGCGGCATCGCCGTTGGCGATGAGACGATCGAAGGGCGCCTGCGAATTGTTCACGTTGCGCAGCACTACCTCGCCGTTCGCCGGATACGCGCGGTTCAACCAGAGCGCACACGGCACGAAGGACCCGTCGGCGAGCGGTAGCGCCTTCACGATGAGCGGGCTCGCGAGGCGATCGTATTCCACGTTGCCCGCGCGCCAGCGCAGCTCGAAGCTTGATGGCTCGGCTCCGTAGTTGGCGTGGTCCTGAGGCAGTTCGTTCCAACGGAGGTTTCTCGGCTCCCGATCTCCGCGTCTCCAGTTCGGTCGTTCCTCGCGGCTCTGCTGTTGGAACTGACCGATGATTGGAAGCCCGAAACCCGCGCGCGGCCACGCAGGCGTCGCGTTGTGCCTCGGCGTGTGCGCCCAGCGAAGCCCTCGCTGTGGCGCCGAGAGTCGTCGAACCTTGTCGCCCTCTGGCCAGTTCGAGATCGAGGGGCGCTGGGCATTGCCGTTCGGCCCGGGCTCGCGGGCCCGCCCCCCCCCCGCGGGACCACCAAAGCCCTGGCGGAAGTCTTTCAGCCAATCGAGCGCCGTCGTCCACGCCATCCGGGGGTCGGGTCCTTTCGTCCCGACATGGAGGGCTGCTCCACCGAACCACGGCACATCGCCCGGGGTTCGCGTAGGGGCTGTGAAGACGTCGGTGCCGAATAGCCTCGTTAGTGCCTCGCGAGTAGCGGCAGTCGGCAACCACCCATTCACGTCACCGATGACCTTCAGGCTCCCGAGACCGCGTCGCGTGCGCCCCCCGTAGCCGCCGAAGAGAATCCACGCGCGTAGGGCGTTCCTGACCTCGGCCTCGTCCTTCTCGGTGCCGGCGACCTTCAGCGTGAGCTGGAACTGCGTGCCTGGTTGGCGACGAGGTGCCGTCAGCGTGTTCGTCCTCGTCTCCGCTCGCGCGGGCCATAGCGCATAGGCGCCCGGCGTCGCCTGCTGGCCTTGCCCGGGATACAGCCGGATGTCGCTGTCGTCCGTGCCCTCGACGCGCTCGACGCTGATGCGGATCTCCACCGCCGAGCGTCCGCCATCATCGGTCGCCGCGCGTCCCCAGAGGGCGCTCTCGTGTTGGTGCAGCGCATCGGCGTTCGTGTACTGCGCGGCGTACAGGGCCCGCCACCAGAAGCGCAGGTTCCCGCGCACCGAGGGCGCCCGAATCACATCGACGTCGTCGATCGCGCGGGTCTGATGGCTGCCTCCAAGTATCGGCGTGACCACCTCCAGGCGAACGTGCGTCTCACGAAGCTCTGGCCCGCCACGAAAAGCACGCCTCTTGGGTGTCGGAAGGCGTCGGAAGTTCGGTGCCTGTGCCATCAGTACCCCGCTGCCGTTTGAGCCGCATCATCACTGCGCAGCTCGGGCGCCGGCCCGAACCAGTCAAACTCGACGTGAACTCGGGTCATGCCTGCCTCCTTGAACCTGCGATGTCAGCCGGGCTGGTTCCACGTTGCAGCAGATGCTGTTTGTTGTCGGCTGGGCGCAAGCTCATGGCTTCCTCTCCAGGCCTGGGTCCTTCCGCTGGACCTTCCCGGCGATCCACGCGCCGATGTCCGCCCGCCGGAACCGCCACAGGTCGCGGACCATGAACCCGGGCAACTCGGCGCTCTGCGCCATCGTGTAGGCGGTCTTCTCCCCGATCTTCAGGAGGGCTGCGAGCTCACGGATGGTCAGGATCTCGTCGTCCACGTCGGGCACCTCGCGCCAGAGAGACGACCAGTAAATACCAAAGGACACTAATGTTCACAACGCGAGTCGGACCGAGGCCCGCAGCGGCCGCCAACGAGAAGCGATCGCTGCTCGTCCGCAGTCGGAAGGTCGAGGGCGCTCTGCAGCGCGGTGAGCTTGGCCTCGCCCATTCATTCCTGCTCGCGAGAACACGGACCTCACCGTGGGTGACGACGCTGATCGCAGGGCGGCGCTTGCCCGTGCTCAGGCCGAAGGTTGAGTCAATGAAGGCCCCCAGCGTCTTTCCTCGAACGAGCGCGAGGACGACGATCGTGTCGAGTAGGTACAGCCCGCTCATCCGATCGCCCTGAGCGCCTCGAGCAGCTCGGCGTCAGTCTCCTCGCCAGGCCAGGTGCCGAAGAACGCGGAAACGTCGGAGGTGTCGCTCGGGCCCGTAGGTTCAACGACGACCTTCTGCTTCCGTGCAATGGGAGCCCTCTGGAAGACTCGGTCCTCGGGACGAGCGAGGTCGAGAGCCTCGACATCCACCAGGCAGGAGACGCCCGGAGGGCCGGTAGATGTGCCATCCCCGAGACGACGACCTCCTTGCCCAGTAGAGAGCGCAGCGCTTCGAGGTTGTGCTCCTCCATGCGCCCCGGCACGCGCGTGCCGTCCTTGAGCGTCTGCAGTTCGCCGCGCATTCCACGCTCCAGGCCTTCATCGAAAAGAGCCGAGCAGAGCCTGGCTCGTTCGAGGAGTTCGAGGTCGAGCTGGGACGGCGGATGCGCAAGCTGGAGAGCGAGATCAAGGTCGAGCAGCTCGCGCGGTACGACATCGACGCGCAGACGATCGTTGTCGCGGGCGTGACGATGAACCTGTGCCTGAAGAAGGAGCGAAAGGAGTACCTGACCAACTCGGGGCCGATCACGGTGCCGCGCAACTTGTTCCGGCCCTCGGGCGGCGGCAAGGCGGTGTGCGCGCTGGAGCTCCGCGCAGGGATCGTGGGCGGCCTCTGCTCGCCGGCGCTGGCCCGGCAGGTGACGTACACGATGGGTCTGATGCCGTCGGCGGAGTCGGCGGAGCTGTTCCGGGAGTTCGGCATCGAGGGCCCCTCGAGCAGCACCTGCGACCGGATTCCGAAGGTCTTTGACAAAGCGTGGGAGCGGCACCGCGTCGAGTGGGAGGACGCACTACGCGCGGCGGAGACGGTACCGCTTGAGGCTAAGGTGATGGCCGTCTCGCTGGATGGGGTGATGGTGCCGGACAAGGAGGCGCAAGCGAAGGCGAAGGCCGCGCGGGAGAAGAAGCGCGAGACGCTGGCGAAGGCGACGGGAGGCCCCGCGGGATACCGCGAGGTGGGCTGTGGCACCGTGAGCCTGTACGACGCGCAGAAGCCTGAGGCGAAGCGCCTGGGGACTATTCGCTATGGCCGCGCGCCGGAGACCAAGAAGAAGACGCTCACGGGCCAACTTGACGCGGAGGTCGCGGCGATACTTGCGGTGCGACCGGACCTGATCCTCGTGGCGCTCGCGGACGGCGCGGAGGAGAACTGGCGGTATTTCGAGGGACCACTCTGGGCGACGGCGACGAAGATCGTAGACTTCGGGCATGCCAGCCAGCACCTGAAAAGCGGTCTGGCCGCGTACTACGGCGAGGGCAGTGTCGAGGGACGCGCGGAGTACGAGCGGCTCAAGGTAGTCCTCAAGGAGCAAGCGGGCGGCGTAGACACGGTTATCAAGTTGCTGCTCAGGCTGGAGCGGAGCCTGCGAGCGAGGGCCCGGGCGAGCGAGAGCCGGAAAGAGGCCGTGCGCAGCGAAAGGAAGTACTTCCAGAACCAGCGCGAGCGGATGGGCTACGCGGCGTACCTCGCCAAGGGCCTGCCCATCGGTAGCGGGGTGGTCGAGGCGGCGTGCAAGACGCTCGCGACGCAGCGCATGAAGCGGTCAGGAATGAGCTGGGGCGACGGCAAGCAGGCCGTCCTCACGATTCGCAGCCTTCAGCAGAGCGACCGATGGGCACGAGGCTGGGCACTGGCCGCCGCGAGCTTCCAGGACACCCCACTCGTCGTCACGCACCGCGGCGCCCTCACGTGCTACGAGCAACCGGCCTTTGCTGAGGCCGCGTAATGGCTCCACGAAACCGCGATCGCCAAAGCAATCAGTTTCAGAGTTGCACCCTTCCGCGATGAGCTGGTCGAGCACGCACGGCCACTCCTCGTAGGAGGGGAACGTCTCGACGAAGCGCTTGGTGATGGCGCCCCAGCATGGCACCGGGCTGTCAGGGGCTCCGTCGCGGATGAAGTCGGCGTACGCATTGGCCTTGCCGAGATTGAGCGAGCCGATGCGTTCCGAGACGCCTGGCGGCGGTCAACACCGAAGAGCACACGGTCGACTCTGGCGACTGGGCGAAGTGTTTCGGGAACCGATGGCCACGATTCGCCGTCTTCGCGCGTGTCAGTGGATTGCCACCGGAAGCCGCGCCCGCTGCACCTCGGCCTCGTCGATCCGAAAGCCGTCCTCGTCGACGAGCCACATGCGCCAGCCGCTGCCGTCGTGCTCGACGTACGCGAGGCGCACCCGCGACCACGGCTCGCCCCACCCCGGCGCGCTGCCGACCACGATCTCGAGCGGAACGTTCATCTCGAGCGCGGACCGCTTGAGGTCGTAGAGCACGGGCTCGTCGCGGTGGACCCACGGCGCCGGGATGCGTTCGTCGAGGAAGCCCCAGCGCAAGCGCACCACGCCGTGGAGGCGGCCGTACTCATAGAGCGCGTAGAGCGACTTCACGTCGGCCTCGAGTCGGCGTCGCAGCTTGGTCAGCTCGCCCTTGGCCAGGTACTCGGCGAGCTTCTTCTCGTCGCCGAAGGGCTTGCCGATGCCACACGAGCCCTGCACCAGCAGCGCGGTGGTGATCTTCAGGGTGCGCCCGCGTCGGTTGAGCTTCGTGGTCTTCTGCGGCGGCCCGAGCTCGGCGAGCCGGCGCTCGCCCGGGGCGAAGCCGAGCGCGCGCAAGAGTCCGCGCACGTCGACGCCGCCGAGGATGTCGTACGCGGCGAGCCGCGACGGCAGCGCGGCGAGCTCGTCGCCGACGAAGGTCGAGATCTCGTGCTCGCCGACGTCGAGGAGCGCGGCGGCCTCGGGACGGCCTGGCGGAAAGGCGACGAGGAGCGCGCGCGACAGGCTCGCGAGCTCGGCGCCGTGAGCGGCGCGCTTCTTCTCCCACTCCGCGCGTTGCTGTTCGAAGACCGCCGGGTCGAAACGCGTCGCCGCGTACCGCCGCGCGACGGCGACCCTGTCGCGTACGGCCTCCCGCGTCTGCTTCACGGTGGCGTCCGCGTCCGCGGCGATCGCCCAGCGGCCGTCCGCGAGCACCTCGACCGCGCTGCCGCGTCGCTGGAACTTCGCCGCGTCCTCCTTGAGCCCGTGCCACTTCGTGCGCGCAGTGACTGCCGAGACGACCTCGGCGGGCGTGAGCGGTCCTCCGTTCGCGTCGAGCACCGCGACCACCAGGCGCTGTGCCGACCAACTGACGAGGCTCGCGTTTCTCCAGGCCTCGTCCAGCTCGCTGAAGGTGAGCGCGGTCTCGAGGGCAGGGCGCGGTGTCTCCTCGACCACCTTCGGGGGAATCCGATCGACCTTCGGCGGACGCAGCCCGAGCCGAAACGCCCAGAGGTCGAGCTCGTCGTCGTGCGGGTCGAGATGGTAGAGGTCGCCCTCGCGGTAGACCGGCGGGCGTGCCGGCTTGCAGCGCTGCAGCGAGAGCAGCGCGCGCGAGCGCTCCGCGATGCCCGCCTCTTCGAAGCGGGTGGCCACCTCGGAGAGCGTCATCGGCTCGCCGCGCTCGAGCAACGCCACGAGCAGCAGCGCGAACGTGTTCGCTTCGCGGTGTCCGGCGACCGCCTCGAGCTTCGGCGGCGTGATACCGAGGGCTTGGCACCAGGGGTTCGTAGTCATCGGGTCAAGCCTAGCGCGTGGTGAGGTGGTCGAGGTCAAGCGAGTCGCTCTCGAGGTAGTCGTGGGCAATCAGGTGGTCGACGGTCAGCGCCACCGCCTGGACATCGACAAAGCGCTCGCTCGGTGGAATCCCCGGCCATCGAGGAGAAGATCCCAGCTCTGGCCTTCGAACGTAAAGTTGTCCGCGCCGCTCTTCAGGTAGCGGTGCTCGGTGCCCGGGTAGGTGGTCGTTGTGCCGATGGTCTGCAGCCGGCATACGAAGCGCCCGCCCACCGCCTCTGACACGGCGAACTCTGAGTGGTCGTGGCTGCGGCCCACGTCGAAGTCGGCGACCAGGCGCCCCTCAGGCGACGTCAAGGTAGGGCGCTATGGCTGGCGCTCCACGCAATTGCTCCGCGGCGACACGCCCGAGGCCAAGCGCTTCTGGTTTCGCCGGCCCGAGGGGTCGCAATGGGCGCTTCTACGTCCCGCTTCCTGGCGCAAGATGAGGATGTCGGGGCGCCGGATCCCTTCGAGACGGATCCCGCCGTAGCTGCCGCCTGAGACGCGGGCGAACCTCGCGCAGCTATCGAGCAGCGCGCGATCGGGCCCTTGTCCCAGCCATACCCGGCCCACGACGCCGCGTCCGGTGGATGAAGGACCGGCTGCAACAGGGCCGGCAGCACCGCCACCAATAGTGGGCGCCCGCTTCCAGCCTTACCGTGCGGTTCTCGCGGAGCGTGTGAAAAAGGTGTTTGGCGGATAACCACGTTCAATATACGGTTGTCGACGTCATTTGCCGCCGCGCGCGGCGCTGGGGGGGAAAGTGGCGGTCGTCGTAGAGCGCGACGTAGAGGGACCTGCAACCCATGCGCTGATCATCGGCGTGGGTGATTATCCCCATGTAGGCGCCGGGGCTGCGGAGCCTTTGGTCAGAGCACTTGGCTCCCTCTCGTCACCGCCGATATCTGCGGTAGCGCTCGCGCGTTTTCTTGCTGGGGAGGAATTCGCCGACGCCAGGGCGCCACTCGGCTCCATCGAGCTGTTGGCCTGCGGTCCCGCGGACTACGGGGATTGGCGCCCAGGTGTGCCGACGCGCGCCGAAATCCAAAAGGCGTTTCTCCGGTGGTTCAAGCGTGGCGACTCGGACCCCGGCAACGTTCTCCTATTCTTCTTCTGCGGGCACGGTCTTCAGCGCGCGGGACCTGTGGTGCTCCCATCCGACTTTGGAAGCGACGAGCTCAATCCACTGGCCCGCGCAATCGATCTGCTCCAGACCCGGCTGGGAACAGCGCGATGCAAGGCCCGAACTCAGCTTTGGCTGGTCGATGCCTGCCGGGAGGCCCCAGCCCATCTGCTCGCAATGGTCGGCACCATCGGAACCGCGCTCGCGATGCCAACGGCCCAAGGGCAACAGGAACTCGACTCGACGATGATCGCGTCGACAACCGACTTTCGCTTGGCGAGCGGTTTGGCGGGCCAGCCCAGCCGCTTCACGGCGGCACTGCTGGCTGCTCTGCGAGGAGTCGCCGCCGAGCCGGACGAGAACGGATCCGGGAAATGGAGTATTCGCACCGGCCGCCTGCAGTATGCGATCAACGCGCTGCTGCGCGAAGAGTCCGAGGAGAATCGCTGGCCGGAGCAGCAGTGCGAGTCGCTCAGTGGCACCGGCAACGGCATTCTCCGCTCGCTGGCAGCTCCCCCTCCAGTGCCAGTGCGCGTTTCCTGCGACCCGGCGGTAAACCTCGCGCGCGTGGCGCTGTACATCCGCAATGAGCTGACCGAGCAACGGCGGCCGCCGAAACCGACGCCATGGCAGATCAGCGTTCCGGCGGGAATCTACCGGGTTGGGGCCGAGCCGGAGCCAGCGGCCGGGATGGTATCGGCGCGTGAGACTCTCAGCTTCTGCGCTCCTCCATGCGCCCGCACGGTGATTCGATGGTGACGAAGATGGCCACCCTGGAGATCGAGGACGACCGCCGCGACGTGGTGGTGATCGTTTTCGACGAGCGGCTGATCCAGCAGGCCCCGGACTTCGGGCGAACCTTCAGGCTGCCGGCGGGGCGCTACCTCGTGCAGGCTCATTCGCCGGATGGCCGGCTCGCTCGGCAACCGGTTGAATTGGCGCCGGGCGCGCACGAGAGAATTGGGGTTCCGGCCCTCGAGCAAAACCAGTCGCGCGCCAAGAGGGATGGCGAAGCCATCAAGTACCTGGCCGATCTTGACGAGCCTACGTTCAACCTTTTGCCGGTTCCCCGAGACAGACTTTTTCGGGCGCACCTCGTGCAGGCTCATTCGCCGGATGGCCGGCTCGCTCGGCAGCCGGTTGAATTGGCGCCGGGCACGCACGAGAGAATTGGGGTTCCGGCCCTCGAGCAAAACCAGTCGCGCGCCAAGAGGGATGGCGAAGCCATCAAGTACCTGGCCGATCTTGACGAGCCTACGTTCAACCTTTTGCCGGTTCCCCGAGACAGACTTTTTCGGGCGCACCTCGTGCAGGCTCATTCGCCGGATGGCCGGCTCGCTCGGCAGCCGGTTGAATTGGCGCCGGGCACGCACGAGAGAATTGGGGTTCCGGCCCTCGAGCAAAACCAGTCGCGCGCCAAGAGGGATGGCGAAGCCATCAAGTACCTGGCCGATCTTGACGAGCCTACGTTCAACCTTTTGCCGGTTCCCCGAGACAGACTTGGGAACCTCGCGCTGCGAAGCCTGTCGCGCAACTGGGCGAGTGGAACGTGGGCGGCATCCTTTCGGGCGCACCTCGGGGGCGACTCGGTCGGTGTCGGGGCATGGGAATGGAATGGCACCACCTGGGACGCGCGAAAGGTCGTCCAGAACGAGGGGTGCCTCCGGACTGCTCCTCTTCAACGCATGGGATTGATTCAGTTGCGTCGGGGAAGGCGCTCCGAGTTCTTCGCGATCGGGCCCCGATGCTGGAGAGGCTCGTTCGGCGTGAGCGAACCTGCACCGCCGACCCTCAGCGCGTACGGTCCAAAGCGCCCGCGGCTACTCGTCAATCCGCGAGCCGGCCAGCTTGCCGACTTCGTGAGAGTGGGGGACCGGCCAGCGGTCGCCGCGCTCGGTCACGAGCTGCTGCGGGAAAAGCTGGTCGATCCACTGCTCGCCACTGCAGCGGTTTACGCCGCGCTCGCCACCGGTCAGCTCGGCTTCGCGCCGGACGATTGGTGGGAGAACCTCGCGGACATCGAGTGGCTTGCCGATGGCAAGGTTGCGACCGGCTGGCGTGCGTTGCGGACGGGCGACTCGCAGCGCGCGCTTTCGGACTTCCTCACCGCTGCAAGCAGGGGACTGCCGATGCTCAGTGAGGGCGTGCGGCTCCTCCTCGAAGGCCTGTTGTGCTACCGCGAAGATGCTTCGGCGTGCGAGCGGGCGGACGCGCTGCGGCCTTACGCCGAGGTCGTGCGCCGCGACAGTTTCATCACTTCGTTCCCGGGTGCCGGTCCCGAAGAGCCGACCGAGAGGCCGACCGAGAGGCCGATGCCGCCGAGCTCGTGCGAGCACCTCGTGAAGATCAAGGCGAGTGAGCTGAAAGCCGGGCTGCGTATCGAGGTCGCAGCCTGGGACAGAGGGCCGGCCTCCTGGCCGGCTGGGAGGATGCCGATGAAGCAGTCGTTGACGAACCCCTCGGTCGACAGTCTGGGATTGGTCCTCAAGGATCCCGCCGCCTCCGCGGCTAGTGTCGAAGCGCTCGTCCAAAACCGGTTGGGACAAGGCTGGACCGTCGCTGCGGTGAACAACCTGCCGGGCGAATTCGACCTTTTTTCGCCGAATGCCCTCGAGCCCGGGCCAGCCTGGGATCTGGCCGACAGGCTCATGGAGTCCGACGAAGTGCTCGACGCTGAGCCGTCCTTCGAGGTGGACGACCTTGGTGGCGATGCCTACCGCGTCCAGCACGGCGAGTTGCCGGCACGGATAGAGGTCTTCGGAGCAGCCGGCGCGACCTTCGACGAGAGTTACTACGACTGGAGCGTCAAGCTGGTCGAAGCAGAGTGTGCGTGGAAGCTCTTCGGCGACGGGCGCGTTCCCGGCGAGGGTGTGCGGGTCGGACATCCTGACTCCGGGTACATCGACCACACAGAGCTCGGCGACCGGATGCTCGAGGGCTACGACTTTGTCGAGGGCGTCGAGAGCGCGAAGAATCTGGAGGGCCACCACGGCCTGTCGACCGCGAGCGTGATCATCAGCCCGGACAACCGGGATACGCGACGCGATTCGGTGACTGGCATCGCGCCGGGCGCAAAGATTCTGCCGTTGCGGGTGGCCAAGCCGTCGCTGTTCGGTCTGATCCCTGCGCCCGTACTGTTCCGATCGGGAACACGGCGGCTACGCGACGCCATCCTGTACGCGCTTTCGCTCGACCGGGAAGAGGCCGTCCACGTCATCAGCATGAGCCTCGGCTGGTTTCCGAACGCGAGCCTGCACCGCGCCATCCGGGCCGCCTACAACAACGACCTGATCCTCATTGCGGCGGCGGGCAACTACACCGGGCGAATTGTCGTCTGGCCTGCCTCTTACCCGGAGACTATCGCGCTTGCCGCGTGCAACTCGCGCCGCGAGGGGTGGTGGGGCTCGGCGCGCGGGCCGCGGGTGGATGTCACCGGCCCAGGCGAAAACATCTGGGTCGCCAAGCCCCCCAACGACGTCGTCCAAAGCGACGGCACCTCGCATGCGACGGCGACTACCGCTGGCATCGCTGCGCTTTGGCTCTCCTTCCACGGTCGCGACAAGCTGTTGCGCCAGTACCGGCCGGAAGTTCGGCTCACCGAGGTCTTTCGCAGAATCCTGCGCGATTCATCCGATCCACCTCCCTCCCACAATGGTCACTGGGGAAAGGGCATCGTCAACGCGAAGCGCTGCCTCTCCCATCAGTTGCCGGACGCGGCGTCGTTCCTGCTGCAGCCGTTCGGGATGGCGAATGCGGGAACGGTTGAGATGGGCTTGCTGCAGGAGACCTTCGCGGACGTGCCTCCGGCCGAGCTGAAGGCGCGCATCGGCGAAAGCCTCGAGGTGAAGGCGTCGAAGGTCACCGAGCTCGTCCAGGCGCACGGGCGAGAGCTGCGCTTCTGGCTGCTGACCGATCCTGCCGCTCGAATCGCGATCCTCGAGGGAACGCGTGGCGACGGTTTGGAGACCTTTGGACGGGACACGCAAGAGCAGCGCTGGTCCGAACGGCTCCAGAAGGCGGTGAAAGGCTCCCGCTGAGCTGCGGCCTTGTCTGCGGTCGCCAGCCAATAGCCGCGGGGGCCTCGACAATGCGCGAGGGAGGCGCGATGAAGCTCTGCGAAAAAGGCAAAGATCCGATCGTCGATTTGCTCTTCGATGGCTTGCGCGCGAACGTGCTGCGGATTCCGCGGCCGCTAGAACCGCTATCGGTCATTGCCAGAAACGGGAAGCGTGCCGTTTTTCGCGGCTCGCTCAACCCGCTGCTCGACTCGCCTGTGGAAGTGTCGGCGAGCCTTTCGGACTGCCCTTCTATCTCGTCCCGGCGTTCGAGTCAGATTTCCCTCGAGATTGGCGTGAAGCTGTTGGAGGGAATGCTCGCGGGTTTCGGGTGCAACGCCGCCGGCCTTGCAGCCAGGCTCGCGGGGTCGCAGGCGGTGAGCTTCTCGTTCGAAAACGTGGTCCGCAGCGCGTTTGACGTGAACGAGCTCGGCCTCGCGCTTGCGGGCAAGGAGCTCAGAAGCGACAACCCCGCATTCGAGCTGTTTGTCGGGCCTGCTCCATGGGAGGCCCTCCTCGTCGATGCCTGCCTCGCCAGTAACGCCTTTTCGCTCCACGTTGAGCGGACACATGGCGCGGGACTGGAGCTGTCGGCCGCCGAGCTCCAGGACCTGCTCGGCGCAAGCGCGAAACTGGCTGTCTCGGTGAGCTCCTCGAGGTCGGTCACCTTTCGGGCTGATACCGCCCTCACCTTCGCTTTCAGTTGCATTCGGATGGGCATCGGGACCAACCGCGTCGTGTCCTTGCGCCCGGCCGAGACCGGGATCGTCCTCGAGCCTCTGGGAATCGGCGCACGGCCTGCCCCTGAGCACACGATCCTCGCTGACCGCGAGACGTTGAGCCTCGAAGACGGATAGGGCTCCCGGTCGTCCTGTAAGACGAAGCCCAAGCCACTGTTGGCTCGAACCGCTCCACGCGAACAAACCCCGGAGGGAGCTCGAACATGCCCACCAAGTACCTCGTCTTGCGGGCCCAGGCTCCGCTCGTCCCCACGCTCGAAGTGTTTGGAGTGACCGCGCGCGTCCCCGAGGGAAATGAGCTCAGCATCGTGGCCATTCCAGGCCACGAGTACGACGCCGGAACCTTGCGCGCTGATCCCCAGAACGCCGTGGTCATGGACGCGGAGACGCGGCTGGCGCTCATCGAACCGACCGAGAAGACCGACGGAGCCAGCGCGAACGTGACGAGAATCAACGGGCTGAGCGTGCCGATGGGGCTCATCGCGGTGAGGGCCCACGCTTCGAGGTGCTCAGGAGCCGGGGTGAAGGTGGCGGTGCTTGATACGGGCATCGACAAGAGCCACCCGGCATTCTTGGGAAAGAACCTGAAAACACGCGATTTCACCGGCACGGGTAACGACCCGTCGGACGTGCGCGACGATCTCGGTCACGGCACCCACTGCGCGGCGACTATCTGCGGAAACCTGGTCGCCGGCACTCGTCTCGGCGTCGCGCCTGGCGTGAGCGACCTGATCATCGGGAAGGTCGTTGGTCCCGACGGCGGAACGCTCGAGATGCTTCTGCGCGCTCTGTACTGGGCAATCATCGACGAGAAGGCCGATGTGGTCTCGATGTCCCTGGGCTACGACCTTCCGGGAAACGTGGCGCGGCTGGTCGCACGGGGAATGGACACGGCGGTCGCTGCCAACCTTGCGATGCGCCAGCAGCGAGATATGTCGGAAGGGATTCGAGAACTGGGGGAATTCCTGAGATGGGCGGCGCCGCACGCAGTGTTTGCCGCGGCCACAGGCAACGAGAGCAAGCGACCTGGCTATTCGATAGATGCTGGGCTCCCTGCGGTCGAATTCCTGGCGGTGGGTGCGGTCGGGCTCACCGGCGGGGAGTGGAAGGTTGCTCCCTTCTCGAACGGCCGCGCGAAAATCGTCGCGCCGGGTGTGGATGTCGTCTCTGCCCGCGCAGGGGGCGGGCTTATTTCGATGAGCGGCACGAGCATGGCCACCCCGCATGTTGCCGGCGTTGCAGCCTTGTGGTTGGAGCATTTGCGGCAGATCAATGGTGTCGTTCCCCGGGACGCTGTCGCTGCCCGGCTACTGGCGACCGCTGCCGCGCAGTCCGGCGCCGACAGGGACGCGGTGGGCGCCGGGTTGGTGCAATCGCCCCCGTAGAGCCTGTGCAATTCGCCGGATAGTTTGAACGAATAGTGACCATCGCGATACACCCTGTCGCCATCCTCAACCACGCCGAGAAACCCTCATGCCCGATAACGCGAAGAGCTGGTCGACGCTCGCCGCAAGCGTCCTCAAAGCCAGGCCGGAGGACGCCTTCTCGACGCTGCCGGAGGGTGCCGAGGCGGGCACGCCAATGATTCAGCCGTTGTATTCGGTGGAAGGACCCTGGAACATCAAAGATCCTGTTCACGAGTGCCTCACGCGGCGAGCGCTCTCTACCGCGCGCTATTCGGAGGCCAATCCGAAGCATCCGGGGTTCTCGAATTTCATTCGCGGCGCGATCTGGAACGACGACCCCGAGTGCCTCATGTTCGACCGAGGCGGCGCACCGGACGACTTCTCGTCGGGCATCACCTTCGCGTGGGTCTTCTGGGAGGCTCGTCGTGCTGCGCGGTTGCAGGCTCCCGGCCCTCATGATCGGCTGACGGCAAGAAGCCATTTCGGCGACCTGCAGTTCCTTCACGCGATGGGCTCCAGGCCAGGCGAGGGGCCCGAGGTCACCCTTGAGGCGGTTCTGCGCTGGATGCGGTTTTCCTTCGCCATCGCCCGCGGCGAGCTCGGCGGGATGATCCGCCTCTGCGAAGTCCGTCTTCCGGGCATTAGCGAGCTCTTTCCGCGACAGGCAGGGATGACGATCTCGGAGCTGTTCGCCGTGCATCGGGCGACCGACGGTGTGTCCGAGCGCGCAGCGGGGTGCCTGATGCACCTGTTGCAGGACGCGTTTGCCTCGGCTCACGTTGAGCGCGAGCAGGGCGCAAACGGCCGGCGCGGGCGGATCAAGTGCTTTTACACGTACGGCTCCCAGGATTCCGGGTTGCACAGCGAGAACGATGGCTGGCAATGCGGCGGAACGGAGGATGAGCGCCTTGCCCGCGTTGTCGGAGCCGCCGACGCCATCGAGCAGGGGGCGGAGCTGCTCAAGCGGCTCAAGCAGGGCAAGTCATGGCAGCGGGTCGAGGCATGGCTGAGAAGCGGACCCCTTTCGCTCGCTCCCGATGCTCGCCCCTCCGATGGTGGAGCCGTCTACCGGACGTAAGTCGATAGTGTACATGCGCTGGGGCAAGGGCCCGAAGCAGCGCCTTCGCTTTACACAGACCGGCGACCGCAAGCTCGAGGAGGCGTATTCGCTCCACTTCGTCCGTGCGAGCAACCCGCGCCGCGGTGAGCAGAAATGATGAAGTCGGCGCCGCCGGCCTCGAGTATCTCGACCTTGGAGCAAAGGACTTGGAGCAGCTTTCCCGAGTCGCCGCCGACCGGGACGCCGACGTTGTCGAGCTCCCGTGGTGATGGCGTCGTTGCTGCCCCAATCGCAAGGGCGATTTTCCTGCAGCTTCTCGCCGTCCGCGTTATCGCGCAGCCACTTCCAGATCAGTCGGCCGAGGTGCTTGTTCGCGACGGATGTCCGAGAGTTCTTCCGAATGTAGAGGATAAACTCGTCGTTGCCCATCCGGACTCGCTCGTTCGACTGCCTCCTGGAAACCGATGTGGAACTCGCCGCCGAGTGCCTCGTCGAGTCGACGTAGGAGGCGGGTTCCGAGGTTGTAGTCGGGATCGCCTTCCAAGTTGAGGACTGTTTGAACGGTCACGCCCAAGTGATGCGCAAGTTCCCCACGGGAAAGCCCCTGCCGGGTCCTGATCTTCTCGATGACCTTGCCGATGTCGTTCATCTCAGTCTGGGCATGTGGCTTGGCAGCCAGAAGTCAAGACGCGCGGGCAGTACGCAACGCGCGTCACAACCTCGGCCGAGCCGAGCACCCACGTCTGCTCGAGCGGCGCCGGGGCAGACGCAGTATCTCCTATGATGTCGGCAGCGTCGGCCGGTAAACCCGGTGGCAACTTTCGGCAGAGCTGATTGGCCGAGCCCAAGGTCCCCGCGCTCGTAGTGGATCAGGCTCGAGCCGAATGGCGTCTCCTCCCAGCGGCGAGAATCGGGGCAGCTTGGCTTCATCAGCCCGCCTCGAGGCGCAGCGCTTCGTCGGCGTAGACATCGGTCTCGAGCGCGCGCCCGGTGTCGCCGATGAGCCGGTAGAGGAACCTTCGGAGTGCAGCTTTGCCGGCGCAAAAGCATCCGATACGATTGGATGCTGGAGCGCTTTCGGGCTCAAGCCAAACACAACACCCACGAGCGAGCGAATGAATAACCTGAAAGTCTCTGGAGTGTTGCTGTTCGCTCTGCTCGCCGCGGTGGCGGCGACCTTTTGTGATGCGAACCACGTGTATACGCGCACGCTCAGCTACCCGGCGCCTCTGGTGGCCGGTCAGGCGTGGTGGGTATTCCCTGGCTTCTTCGTGGCCTTCGGCTTCATGGGCGTAACGTATGCGGCGCTCGCGCGGCGGCTGCAGTCGGTGCTGCGAATCGAGAAGAGCCGCTCGGCAGGGCACTCCTTTGCATTCATTGAAACCCTCGTTGCGTTTGTGCTGGTCTATCTGCTGAGCGGGTTCGGCAACGAGAGCCCGAGGCTCTTGGGGCTGATCTTCTTCGGTACTTTCGCGCTGCGTCTGGCGGTGACCTACGAGCGCGCCTGGGCCTTGCTGCTGGCCATACTGCTCACCGTTGGGGGCATGTTCGCCGAGGGGCTGCTCGCGCTGTTCGGTCAAGTCACCTATCGCCACGTTGATCTGTTTGGCGTTCCGTTCTGGCTCGGCGGGCTCTACATGCATGGGGCCTTCGCGCTTCGGGAGAGCATGCGGTTCTTCGTATACAAGGACGCCCAATCGCGATTTCAAGTGACTCCGGCCGGCGCGACGAACGACTTTCCGTCGCAGACCGAGCAGCCGGCGCACGAACCCGACCAGCCACGCGAGGATTAGCGAACATTAGGAGCCCGGGTCGGCGAAAGAGCGCGTACATCGCCCGCCGGGAACGACCAAGCCGACGCTGACGCCGATGAACCTGAGACGGTGCGCGTCGCTCAGGATGTTGCTCTCCACCTTGCTGGTGTCGCCGCCGAGCAGGCCGGCAACCAACGACAGCGGATGGATGAGCGTCGAGAGACCGCGAGCACCAGGGCGCGCCGTTTCATCTGTCCGCCGACGCGGTGCGACGGCGAATCCTGGAGCGTCCAGCCGCTCGCGACGAGGCCGTCGAGCTCCCCAGTCTGCTCGTCGAAGAGCTCGGCGACGGCGCCGCGGGCATCTTCTGCCACCGGTGCGCCGTCGGCCGCGAGGGCACGAGACAGGCAGGCGGGGTCAGTGCTACTACGTCGCCATGAACTCCAAGACTTTGATCGTTTCCGCCTGCCTCACCATTAGCATCTTCCTCGGCTGCTCGACCACTCAGGTGGCTCAGCCGCAACCCTTGGCCGTCCCGCACGCCCAGGCGCAGCCGGTCCGCGAGGGCCAGTGGAAGATTCGGGACACCCAGCTCTTCGTGCGAGACGTCGGGCCGGAGACGGCGCCGGTCGTTGTCGTCGTCCACGGCGGACCGGGCGGCAATCACCTGAGCTTGCGTGGGCTCGAGGTGCTCGCCCCGCGTTTCCGCGTGGTTCTCTACGATCAGCGGGGTACCGGGGAGTCGGACCGCTTCCAGGTCGCCTCTGAAAAGGATCTCGAGTCCCTCTCGCTAGAGCAGAACATCGAGGACCTCGAGGCGCTCCGGCTGCGGCTAGGCAAGGACCGGATAACCCTTGTCGGCCACTCGTGGGGAGCTGGGCTCGCTGTTCTTTACGCCGCCGCGTACCCCGAGCACGTCGAGAAGCTGGTCGTCTATTCGGGTGGTCCCGAGGACCAGCCGCTCTCGAAGCAGAAGAGCAAGGCTCACTTCGCCATGCTCACCGACGAGGAGAAGGCGCTCGCCAAGGAGCGGATCGCCAAGCTCCAGGAGTCGGCGGAGAGCGGGGCGCCGCAGGAGGAGCTCGACAGGCTCTTCTTCCAGGTTGCCGAGGTCATGTTCCCGTCCCTCTACTGCCAGCGCCCGACGGCGGCGAGCGCGGAGCAGGGGCGGGCCGGCTTCTGGGCGAGTCAAGGCCAGAACCAGTATTCTCGGACCTTCGACCGGGCCGCTTTCGCCGAGAAGCTCAAGCTCGTGAAGGCCCCCGCCTTGCTCACCTGGGGTCGCTGCGAGCCTTCGCCGCAGGAGAGGCTTCTCTATCTGCTCGACAATCTGCCCGATGCCCAGTTCGTCATCTTCGAGAAGAGCGGCCACAACGCGATGGAGGAGGAGCCCGCGCTCTTCTTCGACACGTTGAACGCCTTCCTCGACGGGAAGCCGCTCCCCGCCAAGTCCTTCCGCTCGCGAGCCGAGGTGCAAAGCGCGGAGAGCGCGACCACCGAGGGCGCGACACCCTGAAGCCGGCCGAGCCCGAAACCAGAAGGCTCCGAGCGTTTGCGTTGACCGGCCGGCTTCAGTCGATAGACCACAGGCCTCAAGGCGAGCGGTACGACCCGGTCAGACTCTCGCCCGGAAGTCCCTGAGCGCCTGCGCCATGCCTTCGATGAGGGCGTTGCTTGGACCGGCCGCCCTCGAGGCGGCCAAGCCCTCTTGTCGCGCTCTCACCCGCAGACCGGAGTGCTCTCCGTCCCGCCCTCGGCGGCATCCTCCCTCTCCTTGCTCTTCCTCTTCCTCTGCCGGGCAAGGAGCGACGGGACCCGCTTGTCGACCTCCGCGGGCCAGAGCCAGGCGCCGATGCGCCTCAGCTCGCGGTGGCGCCGCTGGAGCAGGGTCCAGAGCCTGTCGCGGACCTCGGAGCCCTCGTTCTTCTTGAGGCCGTCGTTCTTGGGCGAGACGCTGGGCTCGACGGTCTGGCGCAGCCAGCGTCCGAGCTCCTGGCCTTCGGCAAGCAGCTCGACGTCCACCGACAACCTGCCGCCCAAGACGGGCTCGTACTTTTCCAGAAGGGCAACGCTGTCGATCAGGTCGCTGGCGACATCGAGCGTGCCCTTGCCCTTGCGCATCTTGTTGAACTCTTCCTGCTTGATCTGACCGGTCCCGATGAAGGTCTCGAGCTGGTTGAAGAAGACCCTGCGAAGCTTGCGGCCTCTGGTCGTCTTCGTGATGAGCTCCTCCGACTTCGGCTGTGGCACCACGTTGCGGGCCGCGAAGGCGACGGTATCGCCGCCGTTCGCGTCACGCCGACGCTCGGGGAGTGCCTGGACGTTGATCGTCAGCTCACCGATTCGCTTCCGAGTCCGCTCGGGCAAGCCCGGCTCGATGCGCTGGTGAGCGGGCGAATGAATTCCATCGTCACCCGCAAAAGCAAAACGCCTGGCTCCCAAAAAGGAACCAGGCGCTTTGTTGTGAGCGGGAAAAGGGATTGAACTGACCGGAAGGGTATTGGCTATCATGGCGGGCACTCGCCTTTCGCCCATTCAGCCAAACCGCTTGTGGCTGTCGCCGCCGCACGCCCGCTTCGGTGCGGGGATACTCGCTAAAGCTTGAGCTGGTACTCGCGTTCGATCACAGCCGCCATTTCCGGGCCCTTCCAGTAGGGCTCGATCCACCGGAGATGCTGCTGCTTCCAAGTGTTGGCCGCGCGACGCCAGTGGCCGCGAACCATGAAGCGAGCGAGCAACTGACGACCGGGATCGGTCTTCTCCATCTGTTGCAGCGCTCGCATCGACGAAATCGGAATCTTTCCGGGTAGGTGGAAAACGTCTTCGGCCGAGCGTGTCTTCGCGAGCTCGAGTACGCGTCGCTCGACGCGCCCGCGCTGTTGTCCGCCTTTCCCTTGCCCCGACCGTCGAAGCTCCTTCACCGGGGAACCGAGAACGGGCCAGGCATCGGAGTAGGACGTCGCGTAGAGAATCGCGTTGACGACGAGATGGACGAGCCGCTTCAGCTCACCCGACCGAAAAAGCGGGTCGAGCGACTTGACCTGCACCTCGGGGAAGTGACTGTCGAGGATCGTGTCGAGATTGTCCTCGGGGCGAACGAAGAGATCCCGGCTGACCAAGTAGGGCCAGTGGCCGTTCCGCTGGTCGGCAAGAAGGCTCACGTTCAACCCCAACCCCTCGCGCTCATCGGGAAGCCGAGTCAGGTAGGCCGTGAGTGCCTGTACGGGCTCAGGTTCTCGCCGGTCGCTATCCCGAGCCATGAGCTGCTCGGCGAGCTCGCAGGTGACCCTGTCGGTGAACGCCACCGCGAAGCTCGGGAACGGGAGCTTCAAGGCCCGACCTTCGATGTCGAGTCGCGTCTGCCCGAGCATCCATGCCAGCGACTCGTCGACCCAGAAGGTCTTTCGGTGGTGCAGCTCGAAATTCAGGAGGTAACAAAAGTGCTGGCCAAGCCAGTTCGCCTCCTCCGTGGCCTGTTTCGGAGTGAATCCGCTCGAGTAGCAGAAGTAGCCGAAGCCCTTGAGGAAGTCCTGGACGTCGGCGATGTCGATGACGTCACGCGGGTGAATCGTCTGCTCGCGAATCCAACCGGGCCGGCGGCGAAACTCGTTCACCGCACGCGCGGCCACCTTCGCCATTCCAGGACCGATCAGGGCCGCGAGCGACTCGTGAGCGAGCGGAGGAAGCGAATGGTGAGAGCCCGGAGGCTTCTTCGGCGTCTTCGGCATACCCAACAACGCTACGTGCTTTTTCGAGAGGCCGCCAATTTACCAGGGGCGGACATCCGCGAGCACGGCTGTAATGTGTGGTGCTGCTCGGGCCGGCCACGACATCGTAGCCAAGCCGGAATCTCGCCCTCGGAAAGTACCGGAAGGAGCTCAAGCTCGGTGACGACGCCGGGGACCTCGTAAGACAGGGACGAGCAAGGCCAGACAGAACAAAGGACCCCGGGCAAGACGCTCGAGGCCCCTCCGAACTGCCGCCGATCACTCGACGCCGCAACCAAGACCCGCGCCGCCCGCCCCAGCTCTCACCCGCAGACCGGAGTGCTCTCCGTCCCGCCCTCGGCGGCATCCTCCCTCTCCTTGCTCTTCCTCTTCCTCTGCCGGGCAAGGAGCGACGGGACCCGCTTGTCGACCTCCGCGGGCCAGAGCCAGGCGCCGATGCGCCTCAGCTCGCGGTGGCGCCGCTGGAGCAGGGTCCAGAGCCGGTCGCGGACCTCGGAGCCCTCGTTCTTCTTGAGCCCCTCGTTCTTGCGCGAAACGCTGGGCTCGACGGTCTGTCGCAGCCAACGTCCGAGCTCCTGGCCTTCGTCGAGCAGCTCGGGGGTCACCGACAGCCTGCCGCCCAAGACGGGCTCGTACTTCTCCAACAGGGCGACGCAGTCGATCAGGTCGCTGGCGACGTCGAGCGTGCCCTTGCCCTTGCGCATCTTGTCGAACTCTTCCTGATTGATCTGACCGGTCCCGATGAAGGTCTCGATCTGGTTGAAGAAGACCTTGCGAAGCTTGCGGCCTCTGGCCGTCTTCGTGGCGAGCTCCTCCGACTTCGGCTCCGGCATCACGTTGCGGGCAGCGAAGGCGACGGTCTCGCCCAGCCGATTGAGCTCAAGAAGCGGGGCGACGTCGACGGTCGGCAGCTCTACGCGAATCCGGTCGAGGACGCCTTCCTGTGTGATCGAGGCGAGGCCGCGACGGATGTTCGCCGCCATCAGGTCGGTGTCCGCGCGGCAAATGCGGACGTCCTTGGGGTCGACGTCGGCAGCCTGCGCCAGGAAGAAGGCGGTCTCGGCGGCGAAATCGACTTTCGTTGCCGTGGTTGCCGAAGTCTCTTGCGCCTCGTCTGCGTTGGTCGTCGGAGTGGATTCGTCGGGCATCTTGGTCTCCCTATTTCGGCCTCTGCCGAGTTGGTTGGATGTGCGGCTGCCCGAAGACGCTGATGCCTTGCTGGTGGATTACTCTTGGTCCCCCTCAGTCGGGCGCAATTCGGCCACGGACGAGAGTTCGTGTCCACGGTTCAAATGGGGGATGCGGCTATTGCTCGGTACCAACCAATTGACAATCACCCGATGTCGATGGGAAGCGTGACTCGCCCCGGGTGTGAGGCAAAATGTCGAAGATCCGGGCACTTAGGCTTCAGGATGCACCGCTGTTCGCGCGAAGGAGGCTCGGATGCTTCCCTGGGGAAAGAAACAAAGGCGAGAGAAGGCTCGAGCGGTTCCTCGAGGATGAAAGCAATCGGTAGGAAGATATTGTTGCTCGGCTCGCGGTTCTTTGTGTCCGAAATGTCGCAATATGAGTCCAGTGGTGATTGAAAAAAATTCCTGGGGACGCTCGGATACTTCTTGGGCCGATGAAAAGACGCGAGAAGGACGTAGGAACGTCGATTCGGCCGTCGCTCACTCCACAAGGGATGCGGGGACCTGTGCTTCGCGGTGGCGAGTTGGCGGTGGACGACTCGGTGTCTCGTCGGACGCATGATGGCTGCAGGGTTCGCATCGGCAAGAGAGCCGTCAGTCAGCTCCAGCAGACAGCCCAAGGAAAGCTCTGACTAGAACCGGCGGGCTCGCTGCTCCCAGTGCCAGAGTGGTTGTCGCGCGGATCGATTCGCTCCGATGGCACGGGCGAGCGTCGAGGGCCACGGCGCGCCGACCAGAGCGTCACGAGCTACCGCTTGCACACGCTGCTCTGCCTCGCTGGCGAGACGCGGCGAATCGTCGACCCGGGCCGAGCTCGCGGCTTCAAGGGTCTCCAGACCTCGCCCTCATTCCTTCGGTCGGCCCGGTCGAGGCGGGCCGGCTGCGTGCGGCGATCGAATCGGCCCTTGCTTGTCGCGGGACGGAACACGCACGGTCTCCGAGCGATGAGTTACCCTCGACAGGGCGTTCGATGCGGCGAGCGTTCTCTTGGCCCCGGTCCTCGCTGGGCTCCGGACGAGATCGTGGGAGCCGACCACCCGAACCTGGGCGACGTCGACGCGGATGCCGAAACCCGAGAAAAACTGAGAGGAAGCCCGTGCCGAGATACTACGAATTCGAAGTCTCCCTGCAGGAGATCCAGCCGCGGATCTGGCGGCGGTTCTTGCTTCGCACCACCGCAACCTTCGCCCAACTCCACAAGGCGATTCAGGAGAGCTTCGGTTGGGAGGAGCGCCATCTCTGGGAATTCCGGCTCCCCACGTGTCAGGGCTGGCCCATCGCTGGCCCGCCTGACGGCGGCGAGGAGAACGACCGCCCAACACCGGACGCGAAGACCGTCAAGCTGAGCAGCTACTTCACCGGCCGTCGCGTGGTCGAGTGGTGCGAATACCTCTACGACTTCGGCGACGACTGGACCCACGACGTGAAGCTCATCGCGGTGCGCTCCGAGAAGGAGTCCTTCAAGCGGCGGCTCCTCGATGGCGAGCGGGCGGCGCCGCCGGAGGACTGCGGCGGGACGCCCGGCTACGAGCACGTGGTCCACTTTGTCGAGACCGGCGAGGACAGGTACGACGACGATCCCAAGGGGCTCGAGGCCTGGCTCGACGGCTGGAAACCCGACGCATTCGACCTCTCGAAAGCAAAACTGGAATTCGACCGATGAGCAGAGGACGTAAGCTCGAAATCGACCGGGACAAGGCCCGGACCGAGGTGCGCAAGCTCGGCGGAGTGGGGCTACGCGTCTGGCTCGACCGCGCAATGGACCTGCTTCCCGATGAAGCGTTTCCCGAGCTCATCGCCGACTACGTTCACCTTTGCGACGTGCTCGCCGACGAGACGACGCACCCCGACCTCTTGCGCAACATCCGCGAGTTTCACCGCGATGGCATGGCGTGCCGCTTCTACCAGGACTTCAGGGCCAATTCGCGCAACTGCATGGAGATGTCGCGCGGCACGGAGATCTTCATCGCGGAGCACTTACGTCTGGTCAGAGAGTGCCTGCGTGCCGAGCAGGCCGGGGACCTCGAGACGGCCGCCGAGGGGCTCGAGCTGCTCATCGACCTGATGCGCGCGATCGACCGAGGCGACGAGATCATCTTCTTCGCCGATGAAGCGGGTTCATGGCAGGTCCCCGTCATGTGGGACCGTGTACTGCCCGCCTGGTTCAGGAGCCTGTCACCACGGATGGATGCGCACCCGTGGGCAGAGACCGTCGTCGACGCCCTCAACGATTTCGCCGCCTGCGAGATGGCCGAGATCCTCGAAGCGGCTCGTCACGCGGGGACTGCCGAGCAGCGAGCAGCGTTGACCGAGCACGAAGCCGACCTGCGCCGCCGGCGGTGAGGGGTGAAGGTCATGAGATCGCAGACCAGGTCGAAAGTCCCCACGGGAATCTGAGCGGAAGGGCGAGAACGCCCGCCACCGCAACTGGAGAGCAGCCCACAGTGAAGCGCTACAAAGTGGATGCCGGCATCCCAACACTCGCTATCGCCCTTGCCGAATACATGAATGCGGATGAGCTGAAGATCCTCGCCTCGCTCACAGATTCCCCTCGCCGACTCGCAAGGCCGAGCTCGTCGAGCACATCCTTGGCCACCTCGATGGCGAGGGGTTGCGCAAGGCCTGGGATCGCCTCGATGAGCTACAGAAGGCCGCCATCGCAGAGGTTGTTCACTCGGCAGGAACGGAGTTCGATGCCGAGCGCTTCAGCGCCAAATACGGCAGGCTTCCCGACTTCGGCACAGTGAACAAGTGGTCCCGCGACGGGCGCCCCACACCGCTTCGATTCTTCTTTTTCGGCAGGGAGAGTGGGGGCGGCTTCATGCCGGCCGACCTCCTTTGGCGGCGGCCTCTCCGAGATCCACCTGGCGGCGGTCTGGAGATCCGTGTCCTGAGCCTGGCGTCATGAGGGCGCCGAGCTGGGCGGCGATTCAGTGAGGCCGGGCTTGCGCTCGAAGGGTTGCTTGCGCTAGCGTGCTTCACCGCTTGTGCTTGGGCCCTTGGGGTTGGAGAAGGGCGAGTTGCCGCGCGGCAACTGATCAAGAAGGTGGTCTGGTTGAAGCGCCGCAACCGGTTGCAGAAACCAAGAGTGCATATAAAATGCCTGCAATATCGGCGGCTTGCGTGAATACGGTGGATCCCAACTAACCGCCGCGCCGACTCCTCCGCCTTCCTCCGACAACCGGTGGCCCTGGGCGCGCCCTCACACCTCAAGCCAGCACGACGACCGGAGGCATGGGACCGCCTTCGGCGGTTGCGTTTTTGATCCCCTCTGGAATCTGGCCGGACGGCTTGATGTCGAGCTCGTCCTGCTGCGCTCTCGCCATGCGCTTGCGAAGACGAACGAAGAGCGC
>ENA-UOOR01001744-UOOR01001744.1-fermentation-metagenome-genome-assembly--contig:-NODE-1744-length-24426-cov-3.278528_pt1 | contig 24426 bp, 29 predicted proteins | sample MGYA00245780_ERZ724029 | MGnify/ENA primary metagenome ERZ724029 (study PRJEB28704, sample SAMN03018315) | fermentation metagenome | biome: anthropogenic terrestrial biome; feature: soil; material... | reverse complement strand
ATACTTGACCAAACCGAGATTGACATCCGCGATATGCCGCCCGTCAAAACGATCGCACGTATAAAAAAAGAGATAGACGAGGGGTATTATATGGTTGTGTTTTGCAATTCTTCGTTAGTGTTCGCACGAGAGTTCAAAGAAGAAACACATGAGATATTCATATACGGCTATAACGACAAAAAGAAGGTTTTCTTTACTTCCGAACTTCAAGGCTCAGGTTTTAAAGAATCCGAGATTACATATGAAAATTTCGTAAAAGGGTACAGATACAGATACGACTATTTAAGCAAGAATAAAGAGCAAATTTTGGCGATGAGAATATTTTACTATGATATAACAAAAATTAAATTAAAGAAATTCGATAATGAAACTTATTTTCTATTGGGATTTATCAGAAAAATCAATTATGAAATAATAGGGAGCAGAAGTAAAGTTTATTTATGTAAACCAAATATGGAATATAATACACCAGACATATATCACGAAGGGATAGCTTGCCTGGCAGGGATAAAGGAAAGTTTGAAAAAATTTATTGACGGTACGATTGGTGATATAGACTGTTACGACAGACTTACATTGTCTTTGCTGAAGCTGTATGAACACAGAAAAATACTTTTAAGAAATTTTAAATGGCTTTATGAACATTTTAATATTAGCAATCCTGAACTTTTGAGCGAAATTAACAATTACGAAAAATGCTGTGAAAACGTAAAAAAGATGTATTCCATATCACTCAAAAACGATTTGGCGCATGAAGGTAAGTTTTTTGTTTTAGACGATATTTCAGTAAAAGCGTACTTAAAAATTATTGGGTTAATAACAAGTCAGTTCGCTTTTGAATTAAAAACTTTAAAAAAATGCTCAGAAATGTTTACAGCGTGGTTCTATGACTATAGAGCAATAAAAAAGAAAATTGAAGACGGAAAATGAAAAAAGAAAACTTATTGATATTGGAGCTTTGTAAATTCATTGATCCAGATAATGAAAAAATTAAAAATTTATTGCAAATAAATCTTAATTATCCTTTCGTATTGGGACAGCTTATGTTCAACCGAATGGGCGCGGTGGCATATTATACGTTGTTGAAATGCGGGTTGTTGGGATTCGTAAACCGCGAGTTTCGTAATTCCTTGAAATCGGCATATGAAGTCGGACAGGAAAAAACGGACAGCTTTTTGACGGCTGTTGACATGGTAAACAATATGTTGGATAAGGTTGATTTCCCGTATGCCATGCTTAAAGGAGTAAAACTTGCATCTGTTTATCCGAAGGGATTACGCACTTCCAACGACATTGACATACTTTCGGTACAAAAGAATATTCCCAGTCTTTGCGGATTGCTTAAAGAAAACGGTTTTTCACAGGGTTATATAAGGAATGGTATGTTAGTGCCTGCTTCACGCGTGGATATTGTAAATTCCATGATGAACAGGGGTGAAACCGTTCCGTTCATAAAAAAAGTGGATTTGCCCAAAATGGAATATCTTGAAATCGATCTAAATTTCTCTCTGGATTACAAACCGGCAGAAAATCCAGGCATTATTTCTGAATTGCTCAAGAGCGTTCAAATATGCGCGGACAGTGCGGCAGTTGTTTTATCCCCCGAAGATTTTATCATTCATCTTTGTCTGCATTTGTATAAAGAGGCATCGGTAATGGCGTGGGTTGAGATGAGTCGTGATCTTTCGCTGTACAAATTCTGCGACATATACCTTCTTGTTTACAAGTGGATGAACGAGGAATTTTTTAAACGGTTGAAGCGCAGGATAAATGAACTGAACTTCGGTAAGGAATGTTTCTATGCTTTTGTTTACACAAAAAAACTCTTTAATATTAAAAACCGGTGTCTGGACAGGCTTATCTCAGATATCAAACCCAAGAATACCGCGTTTTTAAAGGAAATAATCCAACCGGAAGAAAATAAAGTATACCGGCACAAAAAATCTTTAACAGACTGGATTTTTATAAACAACAGAAGGAGTTATTTGTATGAAGTTAAAAATGAAACCGCATAACCAGCCTGGGACGCTTATCGTCTTTGAGGGACTTGACGGGAGCGGAAAAACAACGCAAATTGAGCTGCTTAGTAATTTTTTAAAAATGGAAGGATTTGAGGTTCATTTAACAAAGCAGCCAACAGAATTTGTACGCAAGACCGATATATTCCGCACATACATGGATAAGGAAAACCATACCTCATATGACTATCTCGCGCTTTCGCTTTTATGCGCGAGCGACCGTGTACAGCACTCAAACCGGGAAATCCTGCCATTGCTTCAAGAAGGAAAAATAGTAATTGCAGACCGTTATTACTACTCCTGTCTTGCCAATCTCATAGCTCGCGAATACAAGGAACAGAAATGGATATACGAAATAGCGCAGTTTGTCCCGCGTCCGGACGTTTCATTTTTTCTTGACATTGACGTAGAAACAGCAATCAGGCGTGTCCAAAACCGGCAAAACGAAAAAAATCGCTACATAGACATTGATTTGCAGTATGCGCTAAAAAGCAATTTCTTGGAAATCGCGAAGAAAAACGACGGTATTGTTTTGGAAACGGATAAAAATTTAAACTTATGTTTTGAAATTGTAAAGGCATCGGTCAAAGGGGTGATGGGAAATGTATAAAAATATTTACGGGCTTTCATGTATAGAAAATCATGTTTTAGCCGTTTTAAAAAATCGCGGCGAAAAAACCGGATTCCTTTACCATGATTCCGCCGTTCCTCTCCGTGAATTGTTCGGTTGCATGGTAAAGCGTGGGATAAAACAGGAAAACTTTGACTGCCTGTCGCGCGTTCAAGATGTGCTGAAGAAACTTGGTGTAATTTCTCTCGAAAAAAATAAAACTGAAAAAATCGAAGATTTTTTTAATAAAATAAAAGACTGTGGAAATAGCGATTACATATTGGCGCAAGTTACCCCCGACTTTTCAAAAACTGTGTTGTATTCCAGAGCTCTAAGGGTTGACCATTATATTCTGGTAAAAACAGAAGGAGACGTTTTTAAAATACAAAACGATATACCCGAACGTGCAGTAACGCTTGACAAACAACAGTTTTCAGACGTTTTTGTAGGCGAATATTTCAAAATGACGGTCTTACGCGGTATTGGTTATAAAGATGTGTGCAATTTATGGACAAGCCGCAGGCACAAACCAGAAGAACAAGAGGCGTTTGATTTAAGGAGAAGTGATTTAGAAGGAATTGAGGAACTTGGTATAAAGCTAAGGAATATGGTCGGGGTTTGTAAAATCCTTCTTAGGCGTATGGCAGAATATTACGGAATCTACATAAATACGGATTTTATATGGAAAACGGTTTCAATTACAGATAAATTATACGCCACGCTCGAATATCATAATTTAAGAAAAAACGTACCAGTTGAAAAATATTATATGCTGGCTTATGACTTTAACAATATTTATACCGATATATTAAAACAATTACAAATATACTTATATAATAAGGTTGATATTAGAAATGATTGAAAAAAAGATAAATGATATTTTAATGGAAGTCGCATTTATGGATGAAGTGCTTCCAAACGCAGATTTAAAGGATGATCTTGGAATTGACAGTCTGAGAATTATAGAGCTTATTATCGCGCTGGAGGATGAATTTGAAATTACTTTGTTAGAAAATGATTTAAATCCTGATAAAATAAGGGTTGTTAAGGATTTGTATGACCTTATAAGTAAATACACTGAGGATTGAGAAAGACTAACTATTAAAAGTCAAAACCTAAAACGAATGTTTTCTTAAAAATTGCCGCCGCCTTTGACAAACAGCATCCAAATGCTGCCCGACTGCAGCGAGGGTGATGGAGAGTATAGCAAATAAAGCCCAGCACGTCCTCGCAAAAAAATCGTAGCATTTGGATGCTTCGGTTTGTCAAGGGTTCGCTGCGCCGGCTATGTTCTTAAAAATCGTTTAGTTCGGGCTCAAAAGAGTATAACTTTTAAGCGGAAGGTATATATGTTTGTCCGGTGGTTTGGAGAGCAAAGATAACACGCACAAGCTTCTTTGCGGCATGAGAAATAGCTATATTGTAGTGTTTGCCTTCCGAACGCTTTTTTGCAAGGTACGTTGTAAATATAGGATCCCAGTGACAAACATATTTTGCTGCGTTGAAAAGTGCGTATCGTAAGTAAATAGCGCGAACCACGTTTCTCCATGTGAGCATAGTAAGATGTAAGCTGACCGGACTGGTATGTTGACGGGGAGAGTCCTGAATAAGCAAGGACTTGGGTTTTCAAAAATAGAAAAATCACCGACTTTCGCAAGTATCATAACAGCGGAAGCATAACCAATACCTGGTATAGGTCTCGGTGCTCTTGTAACCTCGTTCTAAATAAACCATCGAGTGGTATCTAACTGATTAACAAACTGCACAGAGGCTGTGGTCGGATCCTTTCTTGAACCATCGTGTTGTAGGACTTAACAACCGATCCACAGCATCTTAAGCATTATAACATAGTTCTTGGAGAGGAACTCTAAAAACTACTACTTTATTATACGAGGAATTAACCCGAAAATGATTTATGAATACATAAAAAACAAGATGCAAGAACATTTAAGCAGTATTGTTTATGACCAAAATAATATTATTTCATACAGCGAATTGTTGAATTACGCAGAAACGATGGGCGAAATCCTTAAAAAATTCAAACAGCAGAAATTCGGTATACTGTGTCGCTCAAATCTAAATTCGGCAAAGAATCTTTTAATGTGCTTTTACGCAGGAAAAACCGCAGTAATGCTTTCTCAGCACTATGGAGAAAAGCACAACAAAAAGATAATAAAGAAAATTGGACTTACGCATATAATCACGGACAATGGTATTGAATCGTTACCGGAGACGAATATAGCCGAACTTGACGATTTAACCGATGTAGCTCTTATAATGTGTACCTCCGGTACTACGGGGACGCCCAAAGGCGCGATGATAACACACGAAAACCTTATTGCCAATTTAAACGATATAGGCTTATATTTTAAGATAACTAATAAAGATAAAATATTGATAACACGCCCTCTTTACCACTGTGCCGTGCTGACGGGTGAATTTTTGATATCCCTGATCAGGGGTCTTGAAATTGTCTTTTCAGACATCGGCTTTAATCCCGTGAATATATTAAAAATTATTAAAAAGCATGAGATTTCCGTTATGTGCGGCACTCCCACAATGTTTTTCCATATCGGAAAATCGATAGGGATAACATCAGATTCTCATTTAAAAATAATAGCGGTAAGCGGTGAATGTATGACAGAAACTGTTGCGAAGTGTGCACGTAAAGCATTTCCGTTTGCTAAAATATATAATGTATACGGTCTTACCGAAGCAAGCCCCCGCGTTTGTTATCTTCCGCCGGAATTATTTGATAAATATCCCTTATCCGTAGGATTTCCTTTAAGCAATTTGAAAACGAAAATAAAAAACAACGAATTGCTTGTAAAAGGGAAAAGCGTTATGAAGGGATATTACAATGACCCAGAAGCAACAAAAAAAGTATTAAAACGCGGGTGGCTGCATACTGGAGATATTGCGGAAGTTAACAGAAAAGGGATTATCACCATTAAATCACGCAAAGACGATATGATCATACGTGCTGGAATAAATATATATCCGCAAGAAATAGAAAACGCTCTGAAACAGGATGAAAGAATAAAAGACATTGTTGTTTTTGGAAAAGAAAACGAAACCGCCGGACAGAAAATCTGCGTTAAGGTAGTCACAGACAACCTTTCCAAAGCGGATATATACAATATTTGCAAAAAACTTCTGCCTCTATATCAATTACCGGATATTATTGAAATCGAGGATGAAATACCTAAAAACGCTTCCGGAAAAATAATGAGGCGCGCGTCATGAAGTATAAAAAAGAAGTTATAAAAATAATAAAGGGCATTTTAAAAACAACCGAAAAAATATCAGCTGCTACCGTTTTACAGAATATAGGCGTTGATTCATTAAGTTATATGGAAATGATAATTGGAATTGAAGATTTATTTAATGTTGAGGTCTGCGATGATGATTTAGTTATATATCCAGAAATGACAGTAACAGATGTATGTAAAATAATTGAAACTTGTTTAATGAAGCAGGAGGTGAATAGAAGATAAATACAGAACTATTAATTAAAATCATATTGTCGTTTTTCGGTGGTAGCAGATTTGTCGCAATAGTACAAATGATAGCCAACAAGCATAAATCTAAAATCGACGTTACCGAACATTACATAAAAACAGCAATGGATTTTGAGAAATTATCCACCGAAAGGTACTTTGGGATAAACAAAAGATTGTTGAATGCGGAGAATACGTTAGCGGAAGCGAAATCTGAAATAATAATGTATAAAAAATGTATTGATTTATTAGAAATATTTTAATTGAAAACGGAATACCTATCCCGGAAATCAAGATGGATAAAGTTAACTTGGAATAGGGTTTGAGATTCGAACAATATTTATTAGACTGTTTGAAATTCGAACCCTATTTATATTCTCAAGCCCTGCGAAGATAGGGATTCTGCGGAGAAAGTGCTAGCGAACTGGATTTTATACGCTCAGGACAGCGAAATCGAACAATTTGTGAACTGTTCAATTACTTTCATCAACTGGTCAGAAGGAATTCTAAATTCGTTCACTTGTCCTTATACCAACGGTTTTACCGAAGGATGTAACAACAAGATAAAGGTTCTAAAACGAACTGCTTATGGGTATCGAAATTTCAAACGTTTCAGAAACCGTATTTTACATATTTTCAACGATCAAAACATTCGCGAACAAACACAAAAATTCTCAGCGGTTTAAACCGCTGAGAATGAAATACATGGCTTCAAACTTTACATCAAATATTGTTAACTCTTCTGTTAGGGTTTTCTTTTCCCCAACTATTGCATAAGAGCCTTTTTATTATACTATATTGTAAATTTTCATTCTTGATTATTTAATTATATGGGTATTAATTTGAATCAGCCTATTGATATGATACCAATAAAGTAGACATTAAAATAGTGGACACCTTGATGTATAATAAAAGAGTCAAGGAGTTGAAAAGAAATGGGAAAATATCAATTTAGCTACGAAGAGAAGATTACCATCATAAAGGAACACGAGGAAAACCATAAGACACTGAAAGCAATTTGCGAGGAGTATGACATCAGCAAGAGTTATCTATGTTACATTCTGAAAGATTACCGTGAGAATGGGAAGGAATCGTTGAAAAATACGAAATATTACTCGTCAGAATACAAGCTGAAAATAATAAAGCGGCACTTTAAGGACGGCATATCCGCAGCCGATCTGACGAGAGAAACAGGTATACAATACAGAATGCTGAAACAGTGGTTTTCAGACTACCAACGCCACGGAGAAGAAGGGTTGAGCACCCGTAAAAGAGGCAGACCGAGGAAACCACAGCCTAACACACCTGAAGAAAAAATAAGGCAATTAGAAATGGAAAATGAGGTATTAAGGGCTTTTCAGGAAGAGTGCGAAAGGTGGGATGCATAGAACTCCGGTACAAAGTGATTTTTCGCTTTCGTGACCGCTTTACGGTTAAAGAACTGTGCAAACTGCTTGAGGTATCCCGTAGTGGATATTACAAGTGGTTAAAGCGAAAAGATGAACCGGACAACGACAAAGTAATCGCAGATTTAATTGCCGAATGTCACGTAAAGGCACATAGAACCTACGGGTACCGCCGTGTTAAGATATGGCTGCTCAGAGAAACAGGGCTTGTCATCAACCACAAAGCAGTCCTTAGAATTATGCGCAAATACAATCTGTTAGCTATACGAAAACGGAAACGGTTCCGTCATTATGATTGCAATACCTACACCCATTACAACAACGAATTGATGCGGAATTTTAAGGCAATAAGACCCAACGAGAAATGGGTGACGTACATTTCTTACATACAAACAAAACAAGGCTTTTTGTATCTATCTATGATCAAGGATCTGTACGACAACAGCATAGTGGGCTACAAGTACGCCACGCAGATGCCAGCGAGCCTGGTTATCTAAACGGTGCGTGCGGCGGTGAAAAAATCCTACACAGCGACAACGGCTTTCAGTACACTTCGCAAGCCTACTATAATGTTGCAAAAGCAAACAGCATCAAGCCGTCTATGTCTTCGGTAGAGTGTCCCTACGACAATGCCTGCGCCGAAAATTTCTTCAGCATGCTGAAGACGGAATGTATTTACAGAGCGAAGCCACAAACCTTTGACGAAGCAAAGGAGCTTGTGGATGAATATATTTATTTTTACAATAATGAGCGTATACAGCTCAAAACAGGACAAACCCCAATGGAAGTCCGTTATGCCTTTGCAGCATAAAAGGTGTCCACAAAAAATGTCTACTTGACAGGGGGCGTGTCATATAAAAGTACCGTATATCGGACAAACAAAGTTGTAAAATGGAGCCATCAAGACCGTAGATTGCAAAGTTCAACGCAAGTTTTTAGGCACTTTTTGAGCGTTTTGGTTGCGTTGACTTTTGCGAAACGAGGGGGTATATATGGCTATAGATCCATGGATATTTTTTAGATTTTTTAAGCTTGAGATGAACGCAGTCACCACCGCTTGAGGTGGCTTGATCTTGACGGGTTGTCGGTAAAAATGCTACAATCAGCAGTTTGATGGCGATATAATGTCGGATATTTTTGAGTTCTTCTCGCCGTCGGTAATATTCAGAAGCATTTTTAGCGGCGTTCTGTCAAGGTTGACATATGGTATGATATAATAAAACGGTTACTATCTGTGGAAAGCAGCCCAAATGAATTATTCAAACCGTATCACATTATCAGATCGCGTATCGATCGAAGCCGGAATCTATGCCGGCCACACACTAGAAAAAATAGCGAAAAAGATTAATAAGCACCCTGCTACAATATCACGAGAAATACGCAAAAACAGAACCTTACTTCAAGGAGAGCGTCCGCGTGGAAAAGATTGCATATTTGCTGCTGAATGTAAAATCTGGAGACTATGCCAAAAAGAAGATTTCACAAAAAAATGTGCTTCATGCCGTGAAATTGACTGCCGTATTATTTGCAATCACTACAATAATAGCCCGTGTAAAAAGCTTTCACAGGCAACGTATGTATGCAATATCTGCCCGCAGAGAAGGAGATGCCGTGCTGACCGTGCATATTATTTGGCAAATCAAGCAAATGCTTCCGCTGAGAGAAGGCGTTCGGAGTCAAGAAGCAAAATTCAGACAAGAGGCGAACAACTTAAAAAGCTTGATAGTATTGTAACACCACTAATATTAAAAGGACAGCCTGGGCAATATACCTTATCAGTAAAGACAAGCGCGGATATGCCGCAATGCAATTATCTAAAGAGCTTGAACTACCATACAACACCGCGTGGTTCCTTCTGCACCGTATCTGCCACGCAATGGGTGAACGCTATCAGATATACCAACTTATTGGAACTATTGAGCTTGACGACACATTTTTCGGCGGTAAAAAGATGGGCGGAAAACGTGGCAGAGGCTCGAAAAAGACCAAAGTCATCGTTGCTGTTTCAAAAAGCGAGGACGATAAACCACGGGATGTCAAAATGAGTGTCGTTCAGAATCTAAAAAACAAAACGATTAAAAAATTTGCTTTTAAGAATATACAGAAAAAATCTATTGTACAGACCGACGCATACCACAGCTACCGCAAGCCTCTCGCAGAAAACTATAATCATAAGTACGAGGTGTTCGACTCTGACGGGGAGATGCTTCGCTGGCTGCATACGATAATCGGAAATGCTAAAGCGTTTGTGAACGGCACGTTCCACGGACTGGAGGAAAAGCATTTGCAACGGTATCTTGATGAATTTTGTTATCGTTTTAATCGGCGTTTCTTGGAAAGCAATTTGTTCAGTCATTTACTCTCAGCTATCGCTTCGGCTTCGCCGTTGACTTTTGCTGAGTTAAGTTAATACCCATATTTAATTATTATGAAATCCGGAGAAAAAAGCAATGAAAATAAAAGAATATGAATATAAATATTTGTTCGAAAAAAACGATTTTAAAGAACTTAATGATAAAATAAAACGAAAATGGATTTTATGTAAAAATTTTATCCAAATTAATTTTTATTATGACACCGATGATTTTTTATTAAACAGCATGAATATGACTCTGCGGGCAAGACAAAAAGAAAACAAACTGTACATACAATACAAAAAAAGCTTAAAAAAAGGGCTTTACACCGAAAGCCTTGAGAGTGAAAAGGAAGAAATGGATGAATTGCCCGCAAAAATCCCGTTGCCGGAATACGGAATCGAAGCTTGGTTAAAAGGCAGCACGGTGACCGAAAGGACCGTATTCGATTACGGAAGCCGCGGTTTTGTAATTATGCTTGACTGTAATTATTACCTGGGGATAATCGATTATGAACTAGAACTGGAATTTATCCCCGGAGCGGAAAAACAAGCCCTGTCCGAGCTGGACGCACTCGGTCTTCATAAAAAGGAACCCAACCGCAAGGGCAAAGCCTCGCGGTTTTTCGAACAGTATAAAAAAATATATATAGAATCGCGAGATATGCAAAAAAAGTTTTTTTATTAGTTGGTAATCAGCGCACATAAGCCCTCCTCTATTTCGCATTTTACAAGGCTGGCAGTTTTATCTGTCTTACAAGTGCTGTCAAAGCAATATGCTGTGCTTTCTATGACCATATCGCCTAAAATCATGTCGGGGTTTTGAGTAAAGTAGCTGTTCATGGCAATGCCGTTTTCATCTTTGCTCAAGTGCACCCAATCTGGCTCAATGTCGATGATACGGTCGCGTTTTTGAAAAAAGATAATATCCGAGGTTACCTCTGTTCCAGCGTTGGCTTTGAAGGTATTATCCGGCAAGCGGATTGCGCCTAGCAGTTCAGCGCGTTGAGCGATATATTTACGTATTGCAGGGTTTTGTTTATCAAGTGTACCCTTTGAGGTAATAAATGCAATAACACCACCCGGACGCACCTTGTCCAGTGTTTTAGCAAAAAAGTAATCATGGATTTTAAACTTGTTTTTATCATACCTTTTGTCAGCAACAGAAAAATCGCCAAATGGCACATTGCCTATTGCTAAATCAAAGAAGATTTCTGGCAGATTAGTCTTTTCATATCCCTGCACAGCAATATTATTCTTTTGATAAGGCTGCTGTGCAATCCTTCCGCTGATAGGATCAAGTTCTACGCCAAAACGGTGTGCTTGGAACTGGCATAAAAGGCGTATATTTCAAAGCAACTGCCATGTATGCGGTATTTGACAGAGTTTGAGACGTGCTGCAAAGTTGGTTTTCGGAAAATAACGACTACATAGAAGCGTTGAACTTATTTAACGTAACAAAGTATTGTCGGCAGAAAAAGGCAAGGAACTCAAAACCACCGTTGATTCAAAAGCGAATGCAACACAGGAGGCATGGATAACACCGACGCTCTTGAACGGCTGGGTAAACTATGACGAAAGCGGTTATGCAACCTGTCAATATATGAAAGATAGTTTCGGTATCGTACACGTAAAAGGCATGGTTAAAGGAGGCAGTCAAGGAACAGCAATTTTTAATTTACCAGCGGGATATAGATTAAGTAAAATAGAGTACTTTATTACATCATCAAATAATGCGTTGGGAATCTTGTCAACGGGTTCATCTGGAAACGTAAACGCGAACGTTGCAAACACGGCATGGGTAAGTTTAAGAAGTGTTTCATTTAAAGCGGAAGCATAGGAGGACGAGTATGTTTGTTAGAATTATAGATGAAAACGGATGCTTTGTTGAGGATGCATTTGTAGACGAATTGACAGAGCACACAATTGAAACGCCTTGCCCTGATGGTTTTTATTTGCCAAAGTGGGACGGTAAAAAGTGGATTGAAGGCGGACAAGCTCCTGAACAAACAATACAAGCACCGACAATCGAAGAACGATTAGAAGCTGCCGAAAGTGCTGTTCTTATACTAATGGGAGGTGCTTTATGATGTATAACTTTATAAAAAATATGTGAGTTATGCGTAAAGTAACACCGGAACAAATAGACGTGTTTGTATCAAAGCGGTATATCACGTGTGAACAAGCAGACGAAATATTAAATATGGCACAAATTGAAGCCGAAAAGGAAGGTTAATTATGAACATACCAACATTAAAACTATCAATCGCCGGAACAGTCGGCATCGTGGGAGGTACTCTCGCATCATTTTTAGGAGAGTGGTCGAATGACTTGATAACATTACTTATTTTAATGGTAATCGACATAGTCACAGGGATAATCGTTGCAGGGGTATTCCACACAAGCAGAAAAACAGAGGGCGGTGCTATTGAGAGCAATACAATGTTTAAAGGATTGTGTAAAAAAATAATTATGATATTGCTTGTTGTAATGGCACACCGCTTTGATATTGAACTTGGTACGGCAGCAATCCGCACGGGAACAATATGGGCTTTCATCGCAAACGAAGGAATAAGTATATTGGAAAATGCTGCGCTTACAGGGATAAAACAATTGAATTTTTTAACTAACGCTTTAGAAGTAATGAATAGTAAAATGTCAAATGTGTTCAATAAGAAAGACGGAGGCGGTCAGTAATGGCACAAGACCGCATTGACGCAAAAATTCCCGTACTGAAAAGTGGTTATCATTGGTGTACAAGCTATTTCGGAGAAATCAGAACAACTGTAGGCAATACCGCACCGCACACAGGCGTAGACTTAACCGGAAAGTGTGGTGCTGTTGATGATATTATTTGCTTTGAAGATGGAGTTGTCGAATACGCACGCAACACCATTCAAGGCTATACAACGAAATACCCAGCCGGAAACTATGTCGTAATACAGCACAGTAACGGCTACAAGACGCGTTATCTACATATATTCTTGGGCTAACTGCAATAGCGGAACAAAGGCGATGGATTTACTCATTACACCACCTTCTTCGCAATCTTTGCAATCTGTTCGCGGTATTTACGATCTGCAAGACACTCCGAAAGTGTTCCGGTGATAACCTGTTGTTTTAGTGGTCGACTGTAGGGCAGAATAACTGAAACATTCTTGAAGTGTTCCTTGACTTCGTTTATCGGCAGGTACAAATCGTAATCACGGGTGCTCATAACTTTAATGCTGCGGTCAGATACTGCATTGAATATATTTGACTGAGAAGAATAATACGCCATACATTTCAAATCAGGCGTAATCATCTGAATCACACTGTCAGCTTCATGCATAGCCATACAGGAAGTCAGATCATCCGCGTCGCTAGTGCAGTCGATTACGGTATAGTTAGCAATCTCCTTCATAGCGCGAAAAAGAGCCATGATTTTATCATCGGTTGGTCGCGGATAACTGAATTTGTTTTCCGTCGCTTTGTAACCAAGAAAGCCGAAATTTAACATGGTTTTGATGGACACGAGCTGTTTCACCACATCTTCCTTGAAAATATCAGTCTTGTCGAGGGCTTTTCCGACAGAGAAAAGGTCACTGTCCTTACAATGCGGAAAGATAAATGCCATCGCCGGAACGCTCATATCCGGTGAAATAAATAAAACTGTGCCTTTCTTTTCATAGTAAAGCTCCTGTGCAATTTTTAGTGCAGATGTTGTCTTTCCGCTTTCCGGCGAGCCGCAGACGGCAATCATTTTACTAATTCACCACACCTCCGGTATTTTTCAGATATTCGTCCTGTGTAGTTAAGAACTTGTTTGCAATTTCATTATCACCGCGATAAACAAGTGCGGCCTGTATGGTGGAGTTTTCTTTGTACTTAACCAGAAGCTTTGCCTGTTCTGTGCTTACAAGCACAGTAACTGTAGACGGAAACTCATAGGTGCCATCATCATTCTTTACAACACAATCTTTGTCCACACCTCCGGCAGTGGTGGTCGTTATGACCTTCACATATTTCAGTTCAGCCGGAATACTGGTTTTCCCGGTTTCCTTATCTGTGACAATCACACTGATAATATCGCCGTTTTGCAACTTGCCGGAAAGACCGGCAGCAAAGGTATCGATGGTTATGCTGACCGCAACTTTACTTCCGTCAAGAGACGCGAATACATCTTCCGCCGTATTGGCTTCGTCCGTCAGCTTTGATGCGGTGAAATAATCTCCGGCATATAAATTAGATATAGCATATTTCCCGATAACCTGCGCTTTCTGTGTAATCACCTCTTTAGGAAGTGTGTCTGTTTTGACCTCAACAGTTTCTATCTGTGCATCTGTAATCTGTGAACCCTGCTTTACTTCAGCTGAAAGCCGGATGACGGGTGTGGTATCGCTGGTCAGACGGTTAACAAGTGGTGCTACGCCAAATGTAACCGCTACCGCAAGAATCATGCAAATGATTCCGAGTACTGTTCTGTTTTTCATAATTTTGTACCTTCCTTTCGATTTTTTGGCATAACAAAAGCGCCGTATTGCTACGACGCTTTACCTTGTTTTTTATTACCTGAAATTCTGTCTATTTTTTAATATGATAACATTGAGTGATTTTTAATAATTCGCAAAGAAAATCATTTATAATTGCAAAGAGTTCTTTTTGCCGATTCAATTGATATTCATCTTTTTCTCCATGAAACATGTTATTGCGTATTCGAGAGCAGATAAATAAAACTGCCCACATTTTATCCTCATTATTAGCATTACTATTTCCAAGAATCGAAGATAATTTCGTTCCATGAACATTTTTTTGCGGGCGAAGCCTTGAAACAATTTCAACAATATTTTTATTGGTAGACCAATCATAAAGTATTTTAATGATTTTATCATGACATTCGGTCAAATTCGTATTATTACATAATTCTGTTGATATGTCATCTAAATTATCAACCTTGAAAAAATTTTCAAAAAAGCAATATTCGATACGCCCCCACAAAATCGAAAAACAACCTAATTCTGTTATAGTATCATTTTCAATATAAATTGATGATAAAAATGGCCTGTTAGTATTGTAATACATGAAAACCTCCTGCATTTTTAATAACTATACCATATTTTTACTTCTCATTCAAGATATAAAATAGGCTGCCATAAACCCGGCAGCCAGATATGGAATCAGCGGAAATCCCTCCGCTTTGTTTTTTCGTATTTGTATAATGAAATTTACGATGATGCCTATGGTCAGTCCTGCAAATAACCCGGTAAAACCTTTTGTGACTCCCAGAAGGAAAGCACAGGCGGCGGAAATCTTTACATCTGCACCGCCGATTGATTTACCATTACATATAATAACGACCAATAGCATGGGAAGTGTAATCAGCACGGCTGAAAGAAACATGCCAGGAATATCTGAAACTTTTACACCGATAAAAGCTGTGAGTGCGATCATGACAGCAAGATAGTCATCTGATTCTCTTGTCTTGATATCACTATAAGAGGAGAATAGGAGGATAAGGCAGAAAATAATACCCCGAACTGCACTCACAGCACATCCAAAAAAATAGAGGAGCAGTGCAGAAACAGCCAGTGAAATACCGATAAAGAAGAGTGCTGTTTTCTTTTTGTCACCCTGAAAACGTTCGGATGCATAAAGACTTATGAGAAAGGCAGTCATTCCGACAGCTGCCAGAAATACCGTAAATGTTAATATCTGAATCATCGTTCCCGCAGGAAACTGCTGTGGGTTTACTGGCATAACCTGAAGAATTGGCTGGATCATTAATGATTTCATGGTTTACCTCCCGAAAAAGAAATAGCGGCGGGATAATCACAACACTATCCCGCCGCCTCATCTCAAATTAATTACCAGAGTAGTTGAACAAGCTCGTTATCTTCTGCGTTACAGCTGGCATGATGTTGGTGTTGAACAATGCATACAGACCTGCCAGTAGGAGTGCGCCAATAACGACGGCAATCAGGATTTTGACGCCGGAATCAACATAGCCTTCGGCTTTTTTGCATTCGATGGTGGTCTTAACTGTAGTAGCAACAGAACGGACACTGTTTTTAATTTTGTTGAACATGTGTTTCATTAGAAATACCTCATTCTTTCTATTTTATATTTTTAATAATTAGCTGATAAGGATCAAGGATTACTTGCCTGCGTAGTTAAAAAGAGAGGTGATCTTGGTGGTAAGCGTCGGAAGAATATTCGTGTTGAACAGGGTATACAAACCTGCAAGCAGAAGTGCTCCGATAACAACGGCAATTAGTATTTTCACACCGGAATCGACATAACCTTCTGCCATCTTGTCGGCAATGACAGCTTTTACGGAAGTGGTTGTCGAGCAAACCTTATTCTTGATTTTCTTAAACATAGACATTTCCTCATTCTTTCTTATTTTAATTTTTTGATTTTGATAACTTATTCAGCTTGTTTTTGAGCTTGATAATATTATCGTTTTCTCAGGTAGTACAGGAAGTTTAGTTATGGGGAGAGTGTGAGAGGGGAAAACCCGGAACACACTGATGCCGCCAAATGGGCAGACTACTCCCTTGGTGTAGACCATATACTTATCTTGAATCTTCCCGCTGTCGTTCCAGATGACGGTGGTAATATTCAAACGCTTTCATGATATACTCACCGGTTTTCTCGTATGGAATCGAAGACGGGATGTACTTTTTTGCCTGGTCGTATTGAATATTAATCTTCGCCCGCTGATTCGGCTTGTCCTCACACATGATTGACTCAATAACATCACGACTAAGCTTACCATTCTTTGAAAACTCCCGCATCTTGATCGCCTGAACATGGGAAGGTGTCGCGTCGCAATACGTCATCTGTTCAGCGAGATATTGTTGTTCTTCGGAAGAGAGATACGAAAGTTCCACGGCAGGACGCAGTGCGATTTTACCTGCATCTACTAAATCGCGGACTTCAGGAACGAGTTCTGTAAGGCGGATATAGCGCTGAATCTGTGTTTTGCTATCGGGTGAATCATTTGCAAGTTCAAGATTTGATCTGCTCCCTTGCAACTTCGGCCCCACTGGGTCCGAAGATAAATCAGTACGTTGACCTTGCCTTTTCAACGCCTCCAAGCGCATCTTATATGCAAAGGTCTTCTCCGACGGCAGAATCGTAGAACGCTGATAGTTGGACTCTACCATTAATATAATAGCTTCATCCCTGGTCAGCTCCTTGATCTCTGCCTTTACAGTATCTAGCCCTGCCAGTTCACACGCCTTCCTGCGCCGATGACCGGATACAATTTCGTACCTGCCGTCATCTTTTTGGCGCAGAGTAATCGGTGTAATGATGCCGCGCTCTTTTATGCTTTGAACCAGTTGGTCCATGTCCTCATCTAAGCGGACCTGATAAGGATGCTCCGGAAAGTCATCAATTTCGGTAAGAGGAATGTCAAAAATCTTTGGAAGACGATTTTCTTTTCGCTCCTCATCGTTCATGAATAACTCATCGTAACCGGTCATTCCCAGATTGATTTTGGGTCTCTCGGCCAAGATCCACCACCTCCTTTGTCAAAGCGCGATAGGCATCTGCCACCTTTCCGTTTGCGTCGTGGGCAAAAATGCTCACGCCCTGCCCGCTGCACTCGGCTGCCCTGACAGAATGAGGGATATCCGTATCGAATATACGGATGTTTTGTCCCAAACCGCTGCGCAAGGCTTCGATGATATCCCTTGCGTTGTTGGTGCGATTATCCACCATAGTTAATAGCATTCCATCAATTTTCAGCCGGGGATTGATCGTACGCTTCACCTTAGATACAGAGTGAAGTAACAGGTTCAACCCTTTTGCAGACAAAAAATTCGGCTGCGACGGAATGATCACGCTATCAGCGGCTACCAGTGCATTGATTGTCATCATGCCCAGGGATGGCATACAGTCAATAAGAATATAGTCGTAAGACTTGCGTACCGAATCAACATAACTTTTCAGCACGAATTCGCGACTCATGGTGTTCACAAGTCCCGTTTCCATACCGGACAGCTCAATGTTAGATGGAAGTAGCTCCACGCCTTCTGCCGTTTTCAGGATTCCACCGTCAGTGGGAATCTCTTTATCCTTTATGACAGCATCCATCATGGTACTAAGCGATACTTCCAGTTCGTCCGGGTTTTTGATGCCAAGACTTACGGTTAAGCTGCCTTGAGGATCGGCATCTATCAAAAGTACCCGATATCCAAGGTTTGCATGCCCCGTACCAAGGTTGACTGTCGTTGTGGTCTTACCGACACCACCCTTCTGGTTGGTGATGGCAATCACTTTGCAATTGTCCATTTCGTTTTCCTCCTTCCTTTTTATTTGAATCAATTCGATTCACCTAAACACACAAGACTTTCTTATATGCTTAGGTGATTACACTTATTTTTTCCTCGAACCCCAAGCGTAAGAAAGGAAATCATCAGGCACCCGACTGCTAATCGGGGTCATAGGAATCTCACCTCTGCCGGGTTCTCCGCCAGCCGCGTACGGAAGGATCATTATCTCTTGTACCTGTCATCGCCACCACCGAAAGCAACTTGGCTTTTGCTGTATAGGTTATGTCGCTCGCCGTCCCGCAAGGGAGGGGTCATGGCGCACCTACAGCCACGGCTTGAGGTTTCCCTCAGCACAAGGAATGTACCTGATGAATGTGTATTCAGTTGTCAATGATCTTGAAAGGTTATTTGTCCTTTCACCATGCAGTTGTAGAAAAACAAGTAAAAAATTCGTCTCCTTTTCAAAAAAAGTTAAAAATATTTTTGGGTATAAAAAAGCAGAGCACCCGGCTCGGTTGCTCCTTTACATGATGTGGCTATGACATTTCCGGGAAAAGCGAACATGCCGGAAAGCGGGAGTAAATTCCCGTTTTCCGGCATTGTTCATATTACTTATTCATTTGTTCTATCGTCTCTCCCATCAGTATATACTCCTGTCAGCCATAAACATGAGAATATCCAACAGGTTGCCGTCCGGCTTTTCCAATGTATAAATGTGAACAGGAGCGGCAAAGTTTATTAGCTATCTTTAATCATGAGTTTGCATAAAGCACTTGATTTTCACTATATAATTGCACATAATGAGATCTAGATGTTAAAATATAATAATAACTATGGCGATGTTACTGGATTGAAGTTTGAAGACAAAAGAATATCCGGATATAAAATCAGCGATGTACTAAAATGTTCAATTCATAAAGAGAACCCGCCGATTACTCGACGAGTTCAATGTCTTACTTGTGCTTTTGCTCATACTTCCATCGTGGGTACTCCATCAATATTTTCACATGCCACGTGCTTTTCCGTGTGATGGTGCGAAAGTAGGATGAACAAAAAAGTCAATCAGATATACCTTCGGTATCATATTTTTGCTTTTGATTAAAAAATGCCGGAGATGCCCTCTTTTGCACCAATTATTTATAGCCGTTTTACTATAGCCGCTGATTTTACTGATTTCTTCATTATTCAGGACATCTGGGTAAGCCCTCAAAAGATAGGCGTAATATTCGTGCAGGTCATCCCGTATTTCCGGAATAGAAGAGGACAAACTCGATGGCTTTGAATTTTTAGAATACCAATCCTTTGCAGCCATATAATACTCCGGAAATTCTTTTCGATCTTCAATGTATGCCATAACATCTTTCTTCAAAATCTTGTAGCATCGAGTTTTCCCGCCGGTATTCATACACGGTATTTTTCCGCTTATCAGGAGAAAACGTGCCGTGGATTTGCTGATATGGCAAACCCGCCAAAGCTGCTCTTTGGTCATAACATCAGGGACTTCATCCCAGTTAATTGGTTCATTTCTCATAGCTGTACACCTCGGATTTATTTCGGTGACAGACTGCGTTGCGTACGCTATGAGTTCTAACTTTGTTCTAACAAGTTCTAACACGAGTTCTAACAAAAATGCTGAAAATTTCGCTTTTTCCACTTTTATTCGAACCCATTGAAAAATCAACGTTTTTTGAAGTAAGACCTCAAAAATACAGTGTTCATGCGGCTTTGCGCCGGGGACGAAACGACCAGAAATGACTACAAGAAAACCAGTAAAGTAATCGGACTCCAAAAGATTCGAAATCAATTGTGCAGAGATGCACCGGGGGTTCAAATCCTCTCCCCTCCGCCAAAAAGTTTGTCAAGCATAATTTTTATATATGCTTGACAAACTTTTATATTTATTGTCTTATATAAATGTGCTTAGGCATACTATATAGTGATCACACTCCGGTGTCCTACGGGCCCGGGGTTTTTTATGTCTCTATGTCAATAGTTGGGGTGAAGAAATCCTCATATGCCGGGGCTTTGGTTACGACTTATGCCACTGATTCATAATCCTTAACATCAAGCATAATACTGACAGCATTGTTACGAAAATCATCAGCTTTTTTTTGATGTCTGGATTAGAAAAATTAAATTTTTCTAAGATTTCATTCACCGCTTCCGGCTGCTCTTGGAGCAATCTTATAACCGTGCTTACAACCAAATCCTCTGTGTTATCTCTCAAGGTAATCAGAGGATTGTTTTTGCTGTAACACGCCGAGGTTTTCGGCAATTCTTTTACACGGGAAATAGGCTCAAAATGCTCATCCATCAACTTTTTAATACATTGAATCACTTCGGTTGTTTCAGCGTCATACTCATATGTATCGGAAACCTTTGTTGCACTCCAATCGTTGCTTTTGAAAAAGTCCTGCAGTTCCTCTAGTGTCGGAATCCTTTCAAGATCAATTAACGATGTATTCATTTTGCGCCCTCCCTTAATATTTTTGAATAACAAACACCGCTGAAAAATCTTGTGTAGCATTTTGTTGTAGTTTCTAATCAGTTCAACCAGCAATAAATTAAAGTATTAACTGTAAAGACTTATTATCATGATATGTCCTATTCTACTCCTAACGCCTTATACACTGCATCTTCTGATGTTTGATAAAATATCAAGTTGAATTTCCCAACTAATTCAGATGGCACAGTTACTAAGTCCGAGGCGGATGTTATAGGCAATAGTACCTTTTTAGCACCACTATCAAGACAAACTTGTAATGTGTTTGCAAGCTCCTCAACTTTAATTATAGTTCCGCCGATGCTTAAATCTCCCAGAATTGCGAGGCTCGAAACAGTTGGTTTGTTTAATGCCGCAGAACAAAGAGCTACCAAAGATGACAAAGTAAGGCTCTTTGTCATACCTATACCATTTAAATCTTGAATGTGTATTAAATAGTCTTTTGTTGTTGTGCTAATATTTCCGCTTATATTACGGCTGTTAGCTTTCAAATATTTAAAAGCAGTATCAATTGATTCTTTTGATTCTCTTTCCGAGCCAACACCTGTTTTGTCAAATTTTCCTGAACCACTGGTGATTTGTGTCTCAAGTTTATATACGCCTACCATACCGGATTTCCCATGGGAAACAGTATAAATATGTCCGGGTTTATTCATTCCCTCCGGAATGAGTTTTCCACCGCCTTGTTCGGGCACGGATACAAACTCTTCTTCAAAGTTCTCGTTATCTATATAAGAAAAATTAACATCATAGAATTCCATACCACCGATCTTTTTTAACTGTTCCTTAACCCTACGACGCATTTCGAGTGCAAATTGCAAAATCTCTGCAATATTCTCTTTTGTATATATTCCGTTTGGATAAATAAGCTTAACCAAACCCGAAACCATCTTTTTAACAGCAATAACATCGCGCTGATTAAGATTGTTTCCAAGCCTAAAATATTTGCTATACGCATCTGCATAGGAAGTTTTACGCAGTTCCCGCATTACCTCAGAAAAATAGTCTGTAATAAATCCGAGTTCATTCGTGAAATAATCCGGTCTGTATTTTGGGATTTCCCACCCCGGAACATAGCAATGCATACGGTCAAGAAAAGCAGTGTCATTAGCCATCGCATCAGGAAACGGCTCAAAAAGGTTTGAGGTTTTCATAATTACATCAACACTTTTATTTATGTTGCCTACAAAAGCCATAAAAGCATAAGCATTCTTTTCCTCCTTGCCTCTCGAAAATGATCCTGATGCCATATAGTCCTTCATAGTTTGCAACATATGATTCTGAAGCAAGAACACCTTTTATTCCGAGATTTGAAAATTCTGCTTCATATGTATCGGTTTTGTAGTTGAGTTTAACAGACACCTTGTCAATAATTGTATAGCTACCGTTTTCACGAAGTTTAGAAATGATTTTTTGTGATTCATCAGGTCTGACATAGTTTTCAGCTAAAATGCTTTTAACTGTTTCAACACCTTCTTCAATAGCACTTTCATCGTCTGTAGAACAGTACATACCAAGCAAATACTCAAGGACATAGATAGGCACATTTGCGCCTTCCTTGATTCTTTTTGTCAAGTCTTTCTTAACAATCTTTCTTGCAAATAATGAACGAAGCTTTTCATCCATAACTAATATCACCCCTCGTTAAAATCCAAAATCATCTGAAAACGCTAAATCAATAATTACATCCTGAGACCAAACAGGCTCATTCATTTCGTTGCTAACATCATATATCACCAAAGAGTATTTCTTGTTTCGGTCGTATTTTTTGTTCTTTAAGGTAAACTTCAATCGAAACACACGTTTTCTTGCATCGGTATCCTTATTGTCCGCTATATAAGTACATTAATTTGATATTTTTTCGTTATCCTCTGAAATGAAGAACAATTTATAGGTTGTTGCCTTTATCACATCAGTTACAGGCTTTGTCTCCATATGTCCCTTTAGTGTTTTGACATCGATAACAGGAATAAGCATTTCCTGTGGAGATGCGCCCCCATGGACATAATTTTGACCGCCGCCCGGTGCTTTGAAAATGTTAGCTCCGGCAGGTACAGTAACACTTTTTGTGTCATCGTTGCCAAGAATCGTTGAAAAGCCCAAACATTCTATACCATCTGCTCTAATTGGCTCTCCACTCAGAATAAAGCGTTTATTGACGAAGTTATCTTTACAGTTTAAACCGTCAATTTTATCGCTTTCGTGTAGCTTGTCCCTTTTATATATAAAGCCATGATCAGAAGTGACTATATAACGGATAGCAGTATGGTCTGTCATCTACTATTTGATTAAATCCAAAAGCATAGCGCCCATTGAAAGCAGGGTAACGATATTTCTTCTCTTCGTAAAGTCCGTTAAATATTAGTTCTGAAACCTTGTTAATAACCTCGGCAATCTCAACATTATGTGTTTCTATTTCACGGTTGATTTCCTTTTCCTCATCAGTTAGGAAAACATATAAATCGCCATTTTTTTGAACGAGAGTTTGACGAACAAGACGTTTTAATGATTCTTCAATATTCTTCAGAAGTTCAATTCGATCTGTATCTATACTCGAAACCATCAGACTTGTGATATTTTCAACATTTACAGCAATTTCTTTTACATATTTAATTAGAAACAACGTTTTAAGAACATTAACATCAAAACAATCCGATTGCTTATTTGGATTAAGGTAATCATTATCTAAGGCACGAGAAATTACACCCCTGTGACTGTGATCAAGAAATTGCTCAAGAGCGTCATAAAACATATTAAATGGAACGAGCGTACCCGGCTCTTCAGTCATTATCTTCATTGCAGACTCTTTGTAAAGAGCAAGCATAGATCGTTCGCCTTCTGCAAGATGCTTGCCAGAAGCGCCGTGGGTACGGATTGAAGTTAAAACACTGCCAAGTAGGTTAAATTGATAAGGCATAAATGGGTATACATCAGCAAAGTTATTTCTATCAGAATATAGCTTTTTTGCATCTAAAATTATGGATACCATGCCCAAACTATTTATGCTGTTTCTTGTATCGAATCTGAATGAACGACCTATTTTACCATCTGCTTCGTTCCAATATTTATAATGAAAATTTCCTTCGGCATCACAGTATTCAAGTAAATCAACAATAAAACCGACGCTCTCAAAAACTTCCTTAAATAAGATGTAATCATAAACTATTTTGTGCGTATATGCAGGATGTTCCGGATCACCATTCCCACCAATTTTTACCATATTTTGATACCATTCGTTCTTAAAATTCAAATCAGGTACTGCAACTCGTAAATAACCGCCGAACTCTAAATAATCAAAGCAATTTTTTGCTGCAATAATTCCTTCTTCTTTGGTCATATGCTCCCATACATGTTCGGCAAGCATAGCGGAGATTCTTCCATTAAATATATGCTCGAAGTCGGAACGATTTAAAACATTAAGCTCAGTTTCCTGTGTGCTAATCCAACCATCAATCGTTGTGTTTCCTGCTCCAATAATTATTTTCACGCTTGTCTCACTCCATTATATATAAATTTCATCTGTAAAATCATCATTCTATGTACATCGGGTTATAGTAATTCTTTCTCAATAACCCGATTATATCATGAAAGTTTTACATTTTCTACCTCTATATAGTATATGCCGCAATAAAACAAGCGGTAAAGTATGGAATCATTGGGATAGCCTCCGCTTTGTTTTTTCGTGTTTTAATAATGGGATTTACTATAATATCGATCGATAGTCATTTAATAAGATCAACATTTTCTTTTAATTTAAAGCATTATAATATTTTTG
>ENA-UOOR01001738-UOOR01001738.1-fermentation-metagenome-genome-assembly--contig:-NODE-1738-length-24531-cov-2.849485_pt1 | contig 24531 bp, 26 predicted proteins | sample MGYA00245780_ERZ724029 | MGnify/ENA primary metagenome ERZ724029 (study PRJEB28704, sample SAMN03018315) | fermentation metagenome | biome: anthropogenic terrestrial biome; feature: soil; material... | reverse complement strand
CTTCTCTACTACTTAAATATTTGCCATAATTTCTGATTTATTTTTTACTGTTTGTGAGTATTTTTCGTCATGGATGTCCTCAGGTCTTATGCCCATAATTATATCTTTACTTTGGTATTTTGACATAGCCTTTAAGAATTTTTCAGGTATAGGGAGATATATATCTTCCGCTATAAATCTATCATTATCAACTTTGCATTGAATAAAATTCATAGATGGAGCACCAATAAATCCTGCCACAAACATATTTACTGGGCTATTGTACAATTCATCTGGAGAAGCTATCTGTTGAATTACGCCCTTATTCATTACTACTATTCTTTGACCTAAGGTCATAGCCTCTACCTGATCATGAGTTACATAAACTATAGTAGTACCTAATTTTTTATGAAGCTCAGCTATTTCTATTCTCATCTGTACTCTAAGCTTTGCATCAAGATTGGATAAAGGTTCATCAAATAAAAACACCTTAGGATTTCTTACAATAGCTCTTCCCACTGCCACCCTTTGTCTTTGTCCCCCTGATAGTTCTCTAGGTTTTCTATCTAACAAATCCTCTATACTTAATATTTCCGCAGCCCTTTTAACCTTTCTATCTATTTCATCCTTTGGTGTTTTTAGGTTTCTAAGACCAAAGGATAAATTTTCGTATATAGTCATATGAGGATATAAAGCATAATCCTGAAAAACCATAGCTATATCTCTTTCTTTAGGATGAAGGTTATTTACCAAAGTATCTCCAATATATATATTTCCCATAGTTTGCTTTTCAAGTCCTGCTATCATTCTCAAAGAAGTTGTTTTACCACATCCAGAGGGGCCTACAAATACCATAAATTCTTTATCATCTATAGTAAAGCTGGCATCATCTACAGCCCTGACCTTCCCTCTTTTTTCATCTATAAATTCCTTAGTTATATGTTCAAATACTATCTTAGCCATTATCTTTCCTCCTTAACCTTTAATAGCGCCTATAGTTATGCCTTGCAAGAAATACTTCTGTAACGAGAAGAATAATATGAACATTGGTATAGATGCAACAACTGAGCCTGCCATTAACGGACCATACATTGTTGAATCTACAAATTTAAAGGAAGCAAGCCCAACCTGTATTGTTCTCATGGTACTAGATTCTGTTACAAGTAAGGGCCAAAAGAAATCATTCCAATGAGCCACAAAACTAAATATACCCATAACAGCTAGTCCAGGTTTTGCTAAAGGCAATATAACCTTCCTATAAATACCAAATTCACTGCAAGCATCTATTCTAGCTGCATCTATTAGTGTAGATGGTATTGAAGTCATATACTGTTTCATTAAAAAGATATTATATATTGATACAAGTGAAGGTATTATAAGGGCATAATATGAGTCTGTCATATTAAATACATCCTTTACTAATATATAGAGAGGTATTAATGTTACCTGTCCAGGTATCATAATTGCACACATTAACATCCAAAATATTTTATTCTTTCCCGGAAATCTAAGCTTAGAAAAGGCATATCCTGCCATAGAGGCAAAGAATACATTGGATATTGTAATTATAGAAGATACAAATAGCGAGTTAAAAAGCCACCTTAATACATTCTCATTAAAAGTAAAAAAGTATTTATATGAGTCTAACGTAAATTCAGTTGGAATTAAAGAAAATTGCAAGTTTGCTGAAGAATTTGGATCTGTAAAGGAAGTTATTATCATAAAATAAAGCGGTAATATGGTAAATGCGCACCATAATATTAAAATACTATATATTATAACCCTTTTTACTTTAAAGGATTTGCTTTCCTTTTCAACAAATACAGGTATGTTCTCATTTCCTAATTTAACTTCTGCCATGGTTTCACCCCCATTAATATTCAACGTCGGAGCCCAAGTACTTAAATTGTAGTACTGATATTGCTACAATTATTACTGCAAGAACAAAGGATTCTGCGGCTGCCATACCAAATTCAAAATAAGAAAAAGCATGATCATATATTAGAAGGGCAATGGTGGTAGTAGCATGATCTGGTCCTCCACCCGTCATAAGGTACGCATTCATAAATACTTGGAAAGAACCTATTATTCCTGTTACAAACATATACAATGTGGTAGGCTTTAATAATGGCCAAGTTATATTTTTAAACTTTGACCAAGCACCTGCTGCATCAATATCTGCAGCTTCATATATTGTCTTTGGAATTCCCCCTAAAGAAGCCAAATAAAGTATTATACCTGATCCATGTCCACCTAAGTATGTCATAAACATTAAGGAGAATAATGCTGTGCTTTTCTGCCCTAACCAGTTTACATTGGTAAATCCAAACCAGCTTATAAATCTATTTATTAATCCTTCTGGCATAGGATCGTACATACATAACTAAACCAAAGACATAGTAACCCCTGAAGCTACTGCTGGCAAATAAAATACCGCTTTAAAAAATGTCTGGGATTTCTTATTCAATTGGAATATAAGTACGGATATAACTAAAGATAAAAGCACATTAATAGGTACTGTTCCAACTGTGTATATCAATGTATTTATTAATGATCTTCTAAACAAAGAACTGTTAAAAACCTGTTTATAATTATGCAGTCCCACCCAAGTTGAATGTAGAACGTTATACTCTTGAAAACTCATTACAAAAGATCTTATTAATGGATACAATGTAAAACATGTAAACAATATTACTGGAAGCGCTATAAATATATAACACCAACCATAATCAGTTAAGAATCTTTTAATTTTCCCCGAATCTCTGTTTAACTTTGTTGTGTTTTCCATATATCGAACTCCCCTTAATTTTTAATATGGCTTAAGGGAGATCCCTTAAGCCATTATTTTTTACTTACCAAATGTCTCTTTAGCCTGGTCTTGAACCGCTTTATACATAGCATCTGCAGTCACTTCTCCGCTAAGAAGAGCAGAATATTTTGGTATTATAACTTCATCTTTAATTTTTGAAGCTTTTTTAGCTGTATCCGGGTCTACTTGAATTGGGGCAGGTACATTTTTGAACATTTCATCTACAACCGCTTTATTTTCTGGTTTCATTGTGTATTTATCCTTCCACATATCATTTCCTGATTTTGTTACCTGTGGAAGACATAATACTGCAGCTGATGCTCCTGCTTTTCCAGAAGTTAATGCTACTAAAACTTTAGCAGTATTCTTTAAATGTTCTTCCTGTGATACTTCACCTTTATAGCTTTTCTGCTTAAACATTGAATATCCATCAACTCCACCAGGGGTAACTGACTGTTGTCCCTTATTGTATGGTTCTGGTAATAACACAAATTCTACTTCCTTCTGACCAGCTGGTGCTTTCCCGTCTTTAACTTTTGCATTATTATCACCAATGGTTACTTCATAGTAAGGCATTGACTTTCCTATTATCATAGCTTGTTCTGAGTATAAATATTCCATTCTCTTTTGAGGAGTTATTTGATTGGATTCCTTTGGCATAACTCCTTCATCTATTAAAGATCTTATAAACTTTAATGTTTCTAAAAATTTAGGGTCTGTATAAGTATATTCATTTTTGTTATTAACTGCATTTACTAAACCATTGTTCATAAGCATATGATCCAATAATTCTGCTGACATTGATGGCCCGCCTGCACCATGGAATACAAAGCCATACTGTTGTTTTCCATCCGCATTTTTCTTTGTACCTTTTTTAGCTGCTTGTTTAAATTCATCCCAAGTCCAGCCTTCCTTTTGTATCTTCCTCCAATCAACTCCTGCTTCCTCTAATAACTTTTTATTTCCCCCAATAGTATGAAGCTTCATATAAAGAGGAAGTCCATATAATTTATTATCTGATTTCATGTATTCAAGCCCACTTGGAAAATAATCATTTAAGACTTCCTTATCTATATAATCTTCTACTGGCACTGCAAGTCCTGTTTGTATATATTTCGCTGATGGAGTTACAAACATTAAATCTGGTGGTGAACCAGCATTTATTGCCGTATCAAATTTTTTCATTCCCTCCTGCCAGGATAATTCTTCTACTTCAATAGTTATATTCTTATTTTTACTTTCAAAGTCCTCTTTAATAGCTTGGAAATTCTTTTTGTAATCCTTCTCTACTGGGAAAGTCCAAATTTTTACTACATCCTTCTTTCCTCCAGTGGATTCCCCATTAGTTTTCTCCGTTTTTCCACATCCAGCAAGGGTTGATGCAACCATTACAGTTGCTAAAACAGCTGCACATACTTTTCTAATATTCATTTAAATCCCCCTAACTAAATTATATTTTTAATTATAGTTAATACCCATGAAGTTGCTTTATTACTATATATTACCTATTTACTAAAATAATACATCAAATTGAATAAATTTTCAATATATTGTTTATATTTTTAAAATTATTTTCATACATAGAAGCAGGGGTAATATTGCCTAATATTACTTTATTACTTGCTCCTGTAGCTCCAGTAACATTTCCAAAATTATTATTTATTGTTTCATTTGCTAATATAGCAAATGCTATAGCTTCCTTTGCATCAGATGAATACCCTAAGTCTTCTTGTATCATTACCTTACAATCTGGTAAAAGTGCTTTTATCATATTTACTAAAGTATTATTATAACTTCCCCCGCCGCCAAGTATTACTTCTTCTATTTTTAAATTTGGAAATATGAACCTTTTATAATTTTCACATATAGATTTTGCGGTAAACATGGTAACAGTATGTATTAAATCCTCATCCTTTATTCCTTCACATCTTTTTATAAGCTTATGGGTAAACTTTTTACCGAAAAGCTCTCTGCCTGTGGTTTTGGGTGGAGTCCTATTTATATATTCTATATTCATAAGTTCATTGATTAATTTTTCATTTAGCTTTCCTTTAGCTGCAATTTCACCATTCTTATCATAAGGTATTCCTTTTAGTTCTCTTACTGCTTCATCTATAATTATATTGCCTGGACCTGTGTCAAAGGCATATATATCCTCCACAGTACAATCTCTTGGTAAAACAGTTACATTGCCTATACCACCTATATTTTGAAGCAACCTATTTTTATGGCTTCTATATAAAATATATTCTGTGTAAGGTACTAAAGGAGCCCCTTGACCCCCTGCAGCCATATCCATTGTTCTAAAGTTTGATACTACTTTTGTTTTTGTCTCATAGGCAATTACAGCTGGCTCTCCTATTTGTAAAGTTGATTTATAAAAGCCATCGTATTCCTTTGGTATATGATATATTGTTTGTCCATGACATCCTATTAAATCCAAATTGTTTATAGAAAAATTAGCCTCTTTACAGACTTCCTTTACAGCATCTGCAAAAATATATCCTAGCTTGAAATTTAAACTACATATAGTTCTTACATCAGACCTATCAATCTCACAACAATCCATAATTTCTTTCTTTATGACTTCAGGCATATCCTTCTTTATATATTTAATAAGTTCAGCCTTAGTATTTTCTCCCCATCCATTTATCTTTACTAATGCTGCGTCTACACCATCTAAAGAGGTTCCAGACATAATTCCAACTATATATTTTCCCATGAAATTCACCTTTCTAATAAAAATATTATTTATTCAATTCTTTCATTGCCAGATAATAAGCTCTTTTTGCTGGAGACACTTCATTATTCACTAATGTGAAGCTTTCTATATTTCTACTTAAATATTCTTTAAATAAATCTCTCATCCTGCTGGATTTTGTTAGAACGCTGCCCTTAATTCCTATGTTTACATTTTCATTTATAGATAACCTTCTATATACTGCACAAGTTATATCACTTAGGGCTTGGGCAGATTTTTTTAATATATCTACTGCATTTTTTTCACCATCAATAGCAGCCTCTATAACTACTGGAGCTGCAGCAGCAATTACTCCCTTGGGGTTTGAGTATATAAAGTTTTTTATTTCTTCATCAGTCAATATGTTTAGGCTTTTTAGCAGTAACCTACTTAATTTGCTTTCCTTTAATCCTAAATCCCTTTCTTCTATTACTATTTTAAAAGCCTCAATAGCTATAAAATAGCCGCTGCCCTCATCTCCTAGAAGATGTCCCCAGCCGCCTGCTCTTGCTGTGATTCCATTATATATTCCATAACTTATAGATCCCGTGCCCGCTATAGTTAATATTCCATTGTCACCTTCCAATACTGCTGATAATGCTATATCCGCATCATTAACAGCCTTTACTTTAGTATTGAATCTATCTTTAAGAGAAGTTTCTATAAATTCTTTGTTGTTGCCAACCTCTACTCCTGCTAGTCCTAAATATATATATACACAATTATTTCCTAATACTTTTATTGATTTATCTATGCTGCTTGCTATATTATATAAAGCTTTCTTTTTATCTAATACTAAATTACCAAAATCACTATAGTTTTTGTATAATTCATTCCCATGAAGATCATAAGCTATAGCTTCTGTTTTTGTGCCACCGCCATCAATTCCTATTATATATTCCATAATTTTCACCCTGCCCATTAATTTTTATTTCACGAATAGCTATAATCTATAAAAAAAACTTACAACTATATTATACTAAACTTTCCCAATAACTACCACATATATTACAGGTAGAATTTTCTTAATTTTTATATTTATATCACATTTATCTAGCTTTACGCTTATAATATATAATGGGATTAATTTTAAGGAGTACTAAATGTTTACACTAAGGTGCAGATTAGATCCGGATTTAAAAAAAATTGTTAAAGACAAATCATATAAAAATATAAGAATACTTATTTGCTGCAAGACCCTACAAAAAAAGGTGGAAAGTAAAATAAAAGGCTATGGGGGAAAGATTATCAGAACAATTTCCTCTATAAACTGCATATGTGCTGTTGCCTCTCCAAAGGTAATAGACAGACTTTTAGAATATCCCAACATAAATTATATAACCTTTGATTCCTATGCTTTTTTATGTGGTTATAGTGTAATGGCATCCAATGGTATTTCTTTTGAAGAAAAATATAAACTTACTGGAAAAGGAATATGCATAGGATTAATTGATAGCGGCGTATATCCCCATACGGATTTACTTAATCCTCAAAATAAAATAAAAAAATTTATGGATTTAATAAATGATTATAAATATCCCTATGATGATAATGGACATGGTACCTTCATTAGTGGAATACTCTGTGGTAGTGGTCATCTTTCTAAAGGTATGTATAAAGGCATAGCTGAAAATAGCTCTTTATATTGCATTAAGGCTTTTAATAACCTAGGCAGGGGATTTATATCAGACATATTATATTCCATAGAAAAATTAATTGAAGAAAGAGAAGAATTAAATATAAAAGTTATATGTCTCCCTTTTGAAATAACACAGAATAATGACTTTATTCTTTCTTTATTCTCTAAGCTTTTTAAAGAAGCTTCAGATAAAGGAATGGTAGTTATAGTGCCTGCAGGTCACAATGGCAATAATGAATGTTCTATGCGTGGTATTGCTATATTGGATAATTGTATAACAGTAGGTGGATTAGATACAACCTCTTCAATTCCAAAGCCGTATATAAACTCATCTTGTGGTCCAGCAAACAAAATAAATAAGCCTGATATATCTGCAGCCTGCGTGGACATTTGCTCTTTAAATTCCAATATAGGCTATATATCAGAGAAAAACAATATGAAAGTATATCCTCAAACCTTAGAAATACCTTATACAACTTACACAGGGACCTCCTGCGCTGCAGCCTATATAAGTGGTATATGTGCATTATTATATGAAAATAATCCAAATCTAACCTTTAGGGATATAACATCCTTACTTAAGATTTCAGGCAAACTTATGGATATGTCGAAATGGCTCCAAGGCCACGGAACAATAGATTTAAACAAATTACTTCCCTAATAATTTATTTAATAAGTATGAATTATATAGGAGCTATGGCACTAAGAATGAATCCTGCAGTATATTGTGTGTAAATTTCTTATTTCTTAATGCCACAGCCCTTATATATTATCCACTTGATTCCTAGCAAAATCTATAAAGCTTTGAAATAACTTTGACATAAACTTATCTCTATGATAAATTAAACTGAACTTTCTTTTAATCTTTTCATCTATTAGTTTTATCGCAGCTATTCTGCCATCTAGTATCTCATCTTTAACACATCTTTTAGAAATACAAGATATACCAAGACCTGCTTCAACAGCTTTTTTAATTGCTTCTGTATTACCTAATTCAAAGGCAATTTTATAACTTATTCCCTTAGAATTTAACATGTTTTCAAATACTTCTCTTGTGCCGCTGCCTTTTTCCCTCATTATTATTCTGCTTTCGGCTATTTTATCCAAATTTATACCCTGTAGTTCTGCCCAATTATGTTCCTTAGAAGTTATTATTACAAGTTCATCTTCACAAAAATCTTCTACCATTATATCTTCCTCATACACCGGCCCTTCTACAAAGGCAAAATCTATCTTATTTTCTAATATCATGTCAGCTATAATTTTAGTATTTTCTATAGCTATTGATATATCAACATTTTTATATTTCTTCATGAACTTACCTATTATATCAGGTAAAACATATATACCTATAGTAGTACTTGCCCCTATTTTTATCTTTCCTTCTGCTAAATTATTTATATCTTTAATTCTATTTATTCCTTCATCATATATATTTAAAATTCTTCTAACATACTGTAAAAATATTTCTCCCTCATAGGTTAAATGTAGCTTTTTCCCTATTCTATCAAATAATCTTACATTTAATTCCTTTTCTAATTCCTGTATGGTCTGGCTTACAGCAGGCTGGCTTATGTACATACTCTCAGCCACCGTTGTCATATTTAATTTTATAGCTACTTCATAAAATATTCTAAGCTTTCTTTCATTCATATTCATCACCAAAATAATTTTAGCATATCCTACTACTTTTTCATATCAATACATAAAAATAAGTTAACAGGTTAATACCTGTTAACTCATTCCGAATAAACACCAATTCTTCTAAACTTATTATATCTATTATCTAACAACTCATCCATAGACATCTTATTAAGGTTACATAATGTTTCTATTAAGTTTCCTTTTATTTCTATAGACATTTTTTCTATATCTTTGCTAGCATCCCCTGAAGGCTCTTTTAGTACCTTGTCAATTATACCAAACCTTTTTAAATCCTGAGCTGTTATTTTAAGCATACTTGCAGCCTCCTCTGCTCTTGATGCATCCTTCCACAATATGCTTGCAAAACCTTCTACTGATAACACAGAGTATATAGAGTTTTCTAACATCCAAACATTGTCTGCTACTGCTAAAGCTAATGCTCCTCCACTTTCACCTTCACCTATTACTATAGATATAATAGGTGTTTTAAGAGCAGCCATTTCCATAAGATTTTTAGCTATAGCTTCACCCTGTCCTCTCTCTTCAGCACCTACTCCACAGTAAGCACCAGGAGTGTCCACAAAGCATATTACAGGTCTATTAAACTTTTCTGCCTGTTTCATAAGCCTTAAAGCCTTTCTATAGCCTTCTGGATTAGGCATACCAAAATTTCTGCTTATGTTTTCTTTTAGGTTTCTTCCCCTTTGCTGACCTATAACCGTAACGGCAGCTCCATTTAGAAATGCCAATCCACCAATTATACAGCTATCATCTCCAAAATATCTATCTCCATGTAACTCTATAAAGGAGTCAAATATTTTATCTATATAATCCAGAGAAGTAGGTCTATTCATTTTTCTTACCATATTAACTTTTCCCCATGGACTAAGGGAGGGTTTCATAGGTTTATTCACTTCTTCTTTATTTTCAATGTCATTGCAATTAGCTTCAGTTTCTATAAAATCTTTTTTCTTGTGTAACTTTAATATTAATCCTAATGTACTTTTTAATTCTTTTCTTTGAACTATTTTATCTATAAAACCATGCTTTAGTAAAAACTCTGCACTTTGAAATCCATCTGGCAGCTTTTGCTTTATTGTTTGTTCAATAACTCTTTTCCCTGCAAACCCTACAAGAGCTCCGGGCTCTGATAATATTATATCTCCTAGCATAGCAAAACTAGCTGTAACTCCTCCAGTGGTTGGATCTGTAAGTACGGATACATATAAAAGGCCTTTTTCATTCAATCTGGATAAAGCTGCACTTACCTTGGCCATTTGCATTAATGAATACATTCCCTCTTGCATTCTAGCTCCACCTGAAGCAGTAAATATTATTAATGGTAGCTTTTCTTCTATAGCCTTTTCTATAGCTCTAGTTATTTTCTCTCCAACTACTGAGCCCATGCTTCCCATTAAGAACCTACTGTCCATAATGCAAAGTACTGTTTTCTCTCCATTTACTTCACCTATGCCTGTAACCACAGCTTCGTTTAATCCGGTATTATCTTTTAAATCCTTGATTTTTTTTTCATATCCTTTAAATTTGATAGGATTTAATGTAGATATGTTTGGGTTTATTTCTGTCCAAGTTCCTTCATCTATAATTTGCTTTACCCTTTTATAGGCAGGCACCCTAAAATTGTACTTACAGAAACCACAAACGCCTAAGTTTTTCTCCAAATCTTTGGTATAGATAATCTGGCCACACTTTTTACACTTAGCCCACATTCCATTTGGAATATTGGGCTTTTCTACTTTTTCTTCAGTGTTTCTTATAGTATTTAAGCTTTGCGAACTGACAGTAATATACTTTGTCTTTTTGAAAAGCCCCTCAAGCACCTAAATCATCTCCTATTTATGGTTTCTGGCAATAAAACCTGTATCATAACTTCCTTTTATAAACTCATTATTATTTATTATATTAAACTGATAATCAATATTGGTCTTAATTCCACCAATTAAAAATTCTCCCAAAGCTCTTCTCATCTTATTTATAGCTTCTTCTCTATTTTTCCCATATACTACAAGCTTTGCTACCATTGAATCATAGTTTGGTGGTATTTTATATCCATCGTAAAGAAGAGAATCTACTCTGACCCCCAATCCTCCTGGTACAAATAAACCATCAATTTTCCCTGGTGAAGGTCTAAAATCCTTTTCAGGATCTTCTGCATTTATTCTACATTCTATAGCATTATCTTTTATTTCTATATCTTCTTGGGTAAAACTCAATTTTTCTCCTGAAGCTATTTTTATTTGTTCCTTTATCAAATCTATTCCTGTAACAAACTCTGTTATAGGATGCTCCACTTGAATCCTTGTGTTCATCTCCATAAAATAAAAATTATTATTTTTATCTAATAAAAATTCTATGGTTCCGGCATTTTTATATCCTACAAATTTTGCTCCTTTTATAGCTGCTTCTCCCATTTTCTTTCTCAATTCTGGTGTCATTATAGGACATGGAGCTTCTTCTAATACCTTTTGGTTTCTTCTTTGTATGGAGCAATCTCTTTCCCCCAAATAAACTATGTTTCCATAATTATCAGCCAATATCTGTATCTCTACATGTCTTGGATTTTCTAAATACTTTTCCATATACATAGTATCATCACCAAAGGCTGCTTTAGCTTCTGTTTTAGCAGTATTCAAAGAACTTAAAAGCTCTTCTTCATTTCTTACTATTCTAATTCCTCTGCCTCCACCACCGGCAGAAGCTTTAATCATTACAGGATATCCTATATCCTTGGCATTTTTTAGTGCTTCTTCATCACTAAGTATAGGTTCTTTAGAGCCTGGCACTACTGGGACTCCAGCTTCTATCATCATACTTCTGGCATTAGATTTGTTTCCCATTTTATCTATAATATCTGCTTCTGGTCCAATAAAAGTTATATTACATTCCTTACACATTTGAGCAAATTTGCTATTTTCAGAAAGGAAACCAAATCCTGGGTGAATAGCCTCTGCCCCACTTAGTACAGTAGCACTTAATATATTTTTTGTATTTAAATAGCTATCCTTGGGAGAGGCTGGTCCTATACATACTGCCTCATCTGCCATTTGAACATGTAGACATTCCTTATCCACTGTTGAATATACAGCTACTGTCTCTATCCCCATTTCTCTACATGCTCTTATTATTCTTACAGCAATTTCTCCTCTATTGGCAATTAGTATTTTTTTAAACATTTTATCACCTTATCACAAACATTATTTCTGCTTCCGCCGCTTTTTCTCCATCTACAGTGGCTACAGCACTGCCTATTCCTGCTGACCCTTTCAATTTTATTAATTCAACTTCTAATTTTAATGTGTCCCCAGGCACTACCTTTCTTCTAAATCTTGCTTTATTTATTCCTGCAAAATATGCTATTTTCCCTTTAAATTTATCAAGACTTAATACTGCCACTGCCCCTGTTTGTGCTAATGCTTCTATAATGAGAACTCCTGGCATTACAGGCTCCCCTGGGAAATGTCCTTGAAAAAAATATTCATCCATAGTTACATTTTTATATCCTACAACTTTTTTACCTGGTTCTAACTGTACTATTTTATCTACCAATAAAAAAGGATATCTATGAGGAAGTATTTCCATAATATCCTTTATATTTAATTCTTTATCCATAAAATCACCTTCATTAATAAATTTTATAGTTTAATTTTAAATAGAGGCTCACCATACTCTACCATGTCCCCATCCTTAACCATTATTTCTACTATTTCACCATCCACTTCACTACCTACTTCATTCATTAATTTCATGGCTTCTATAATGCATAAGGTATCTCCCTTTTTCACTTTACTTCCAACCTTAACAAATGGCTCCTTATCCGGTGAAGGTGAGCCATAAAATGTTCCAACTATAGGGGATGACATTATAGTTAAATCAGTATTATCTTCTACCGCAGTATTCTCTAATTTTTCGGTAGCCACATCTTCTTTAGCAATGTTCATTTCTTCTATGCTATTATCCATGGAAGCTACAGTTTTATCCTGAGGATTCTTAATATATACTTTTTCTGCATCCTTTTTCATCTTTATGGATACACCATTTTCTGCAATTTCTAAATCTGTAATTTTAGAATCACTCATTACCTTTAGTAATTCAGCAATACCTTTAAAATCCATATTTATTCACTCCATTTTTTTAATAGAATAACTGCATTATGTCCACCAAATCCTAAAGAATTAGACATAACATAGTTTAATTCTTTTTTCCTACCCTTATTAGGTACATAATCTAAATCACATTCCTCATCGAATACTTCATATCCAATAGTAGGAGGAATAAAACTATCTTCCATGGCTTTAACTGAAGCAACAATTTCTATTGCTCCTGCAGCACCCAAAAGATGACCTGTCATTGATTTTGTTGAGCTTACAGGTATATCTTTAGCACAATCACCAAAAGCAGTTTTTATTGCTGCTGTCTCAAACTTATCATTAGCTTCTGTACCTGTTCCATGCGCATTTATATAAGAAACCTGTGATGGTTCTATGCCTGCTTCTTCTATAGCAATTTTAATAGCTCTTGCAGCCCCTTCTCCATCTGGTGAGGGAGAAGTTATATGATAAGCATCACAAGTTGATCCATAGCCTACCACTTCTGCATATATTTTTGCATTCCTCTTTTCAGCATGCTCTAGGGATTCAAGTATAACTATACCTGATCCTTCTCCCATAACAAATCCATTTCTTTCTTTATCAAAAGGAATAGAAGCTCTCTTAGGATCTGTACTCCTGCTTAATGCAGTAAGGGAAATAAATCCTGCTATGGGAAGTGGCGTAATAGAAGCTTCTGTCCCACCGGCTATTATAACATCAGCTACACCATTTTGAATCATTCTATAAGCTTCGCCAATACAATTTGTTCCTGTTGCACAAGCTGTTACCACTGTTGTGCATATTCCCTTAGCTCCAAATTTTATTGCTATATTCCCCGCTGCCATATTGCCTATTATCATTGGAATAAATAGTGGATGTACTCTACTAGGACCCTTTTCTAATAAAGCTTGATGTTGTTTTTCCATAGTTCCTATTCCACCTACTCCTGAACCTACGACTACTCCAAATCTTTCTTGTTCTATTTTTTCTAAGTCTAAATTTGCATCTTTAACTGCCTCAACTGCCGCTGCTACAGCAAACTGACAATATCTATCCATTCTTTTTGCTTCTTTTTTGCCTATTGTATCCTCTGGATTAAAATCCTTAACTTCCGCAGCAAGTTTGGCTTTAAATTTTTCTGTATCAAATGCTTTAATGAAATCTATACCACAAGCCCCATTTTTTAAACTATTCCAAAAGGTTTCTACATTATTTCCCACAGGAGTTATGGCGCCCATTCCTGTAACAACTACTTTTCTTTTCACCTTACATACCAACCTTTCTTTAAATAATTAAATAACCATTCCTCCGTCTACATTTATAACCTGGCCTGTTATATAAGAAGAATTGTCTGAGGATAAAAATGCTACAACTTCAGCTACATCTTCAGCCTTTCCAAATCTCTTTAAAGGAATACTCCCTAATGCACCTTCTCTAACTTTTTCTGAAAGAGTATCTGTCATATCTGTTTCTATAAATCCTGGAGCTACTGCATTTACATTAATTCCTCTTGAAGCTAATTCTTTTGCTGCAGATTTTGTAAGTCCAATTACTCCTGCCTTAGCAGCAGCATAATTAGCCTGACCTGCATTGCCTGTAATGCCTACAACAGAAGATATATTTATTATCTTCCCTGATCTTTGCTTAACCATAACTTTGGAAGCATGCCTTATGCAATTAAAAGCTCCCTTTAAATTAACTTCTATTACTTTATCAAAATCTTCTTCTTTCATTCTCATTAAAAGTCCATCCGCTGTAATTCCAGCATTGTTTACTAGTATATCCAAAGCTCCAAACTCACTCACTGCAGTTTTTATTATTTTTTCTGCATCAATAAAACTACTAACATCACCTTGAGCTGCAATAGCCTTTGTCCCTTTGCTTTCTACGTTTTTAACTATTTCTTCCGCAGCATTAGCACTACTTTTATAATTAACTACTATATTTGCACCAAGTTCTGCAAGTTTTAATGCTATGACTCTTCCTATCCCCCTGCTTCCACCTGTAATCAAGGCTGTCTTACCTTGTAATATTTTATTATTCATATTCTATATCCACTCCAAACAAATTATATCATTAAAATGTTTCTAACCTTTTAAAGCATTTAAAGTTTTTTCTAAAGATTTTATATCTTCTACATTATAAACTTCTGCTTTTCTATTTATCTTCCTTACAAATCCACTTAATACCTTACCTGGTCCTATTTCTACAAAAGTATTTATGCCATCTTTTAACATGGTATTGATTGTATGTTCCCATTTAACAGAACTCATTATCTGTTTTTTTAATGTGTCTTTTATTTTATCTTCTTCTAAATAATCACCAGTTACATTTGTTAATAATGGAATATCTGATTTTTTAAATTCAATATTAAGTAATTCTTCTTCTAATTTTTCTGCTGCTTTTATTAGCATGGAGCTGTGGAAAGGTCCACTTACATTAAGCATAATTGCTTTTAACGCTCCTTTTTCTTTAGCAACTTCACAAGCATATTTTAATGCTTCTATTTCTCCAGCTATAACTATTTGCCCAGGGCAATTAAAATTAGCTGGCTCAACTATACCTAATGATGAAGCTTCCTTACATACTTCATAGATTTTTTCTTCCTTTAGTCCTATTATTGCAGCCATACCTCCAATACCTTGAGGCACTGCTTCCTGCATATATTTTCCCCTCTTTTTTACTAATTTAACTCCATCCATAAAGTTTAATCTTTTACTACATACAAGGGCTGAATATTCTCCAAGGCTTAACCCTGCAACTAGGCTAGGCTTTATACCTTCTTCTTCTAATATTCTCAGTGCCCCCACACTGGTAGTTAAAATAGCTGGTTGGGTTATTTCTGTTTTGTTTAATTCTTCTTCTGGTCCATTAAAACAGAAATTGCTTATGCTAAAGCCTAAAGCTTCATCTGCTTCATTAAATGTCCTCTTACACTGTGAAAAGTTATCATATAACTCTTTTCCCATACCAACATATTGAGCACCCTGACCTGGGAAGAGAAAAGCAATTTTTCTTATACCTTCCATAAACTATTCTCCAATCTTTATATTTTTTAATCTAAAGAATATTAAAATTAAACTATGGAATCAAATTTATCTAACAACGACTTTAAGTCAAACATTTCTTCTATTATTTCTTTACAAGTTCCCTCTTTAGAAATAAGTCCTGCTATCTGTCCTGCCATTACAGAACCATTATCTGTATCTCCCTCTTTAACAGCCTTTACTAAAGCTCCTTTACCAAGTTTGTCTAACTGTTCAATTGAGACCTCTTTCTTCTCAAGTATTTGAAATTTTCTTGATAATCTATTTCTAAGTACTCTTACAGGATGACCTGTACTTCTTCCTGTTACCACAGTATCTATATCTTTAGCATTTAATACTTTATCTTTATAATTCTGATGTACCGTACATTCCTTAGCTACTAAAAATCTAGTTCCAACTTGAACCCCTAAAGCTCCTAACATAAAAGCTGCCCCTACGCCCCTTTTATCTCCAATTCCACCTGCTGCAATAACAGGAATATTTACTGCATCTACTACTTGAGGAACCAACGCCATAGTGGTTAATTCTCCAACATGTCCTCCTGCTTCGCAACCCTCTGCTATTACTGCATCTGCTCCTGCTCTTTCCATTCTTTTTGCTAATGCTACAGATGCTACAACAGGAATAACCTTTACTCCATGCTCTTTCCACATGTGTACATATTTACCTGGGTTACCAGCTCCAGTAGTAACTACTTTTACTCCTTCTTCACAAACAAGTTTTGCTACTTCTTCAGCATTAGAGCTTAAAAGCATTATATTTACTCCAAAAGGCTTATCTGTTAATTGTTTTGTTCTTCTAATTTCTTCTCTTACTGCATCTACAGGTGCATTACCTGAAGCTATAATCCCTAAACCACCAGCATTAGATACAGCAGCCGCTAAGGAACTATCTGCAATCCAAGCCATAGCTCCCTGAATAATGGGATATTCTATTCCTACCATATTACAAAAAACATTATTTTTCATAAATTATCCCCCTCCTTAGTAGTATTTTCTTCTGCAAATTTAACTGCATCCCTAACTGTCTTTATTGCTTCTGCGTCTTCTATCTGAATATTAAATTCCTCTTCTATTTCTATTACTATTTGAAAAAGATCTAAAGAATCTACGCCTAATTCTTCAAAAGATGTATTAATTGTTATTGCATCTTCACCTATATTTAGCTGTTCTGCTATTATCTTTCTTATCTTTTCAAATATCATTTTCATACCTCCAAAATTCAATTTATGCCTATGATGATATCTGTTTGTCTATTGTCCACTCTATTATTGTTCCACCCCAAGTAAGTCCTCCTCCAAAACCTACTAAGAGTATTTTATCTCCTTTTTCCAGTAAACCTTCTCTATTCATTTGATCAAGAGCTATAGGTATACTAGCTGCAGAAGTATTACCATAATATTGTAAATTAGTATAGAACTTTTTCTTATCTACCTTCAGTTTTTTTATCATATAATCTATTATCCTCAAATTTGCCTGATGAGGAACTATATATTTAATGTCATCTATAGTTAATCCAGATGAGCTGAGAAGAGTCTTTATAGTTTCTCCCATTGCCTTAACAGCAAACTTAAATATTTCTCTTCCTTCCATAGATAAATAATGATATCCTTCATTATCTGCATTTTGTGGTATTTTTTCTTTTAACTTTTTATTGTTTATATCTATAGGCACTGCATTACATTTTAAAAGATTAGCTCCTTTACCGTCAGAACCTGTGTATATCTGAATTAATCCTTTTTCTTCTCCACATCCTAATATAGCCGCTCCTGCTCCATCTCCAAATAATACACAGATACTTCTGTCATTCCAATCTAAAATTTTGGATAAGGTTTCCGCACCTATGATAAGAGCATTCTTTTTAGTGCCATTTTTAATAAACTGATAGGCTATGTTTAATGCATATATAAAACCTGAACAAGCAGCTGATATATCAAAACAGGTTGCATTTGCTGCACCTATTATATTTTGAACAATACAAGCTGTTGAAGGAGTATAACAATCAGGAGTAGTAGTAGCTACCATAATTAGATCTATGTCCAAAGGTTTTATAGATGAGTTTTCTAAAGCTTTTAGCGCTGCTTTAGCCGCTATACTTGAAGTATTCTCCCCTGTAGTTATTCTTCTCTCACCAATTCCTGTTCTAGTTTTTATCCATTCATCATTTGTATCTATAACAGTAGCTAATTCATCATTTGTCACAATCCTATCAGGTACATAGCTTCCAGTAGCCAAAATCTGAACTTCTTTCATTTATTAAGTCTCCTTTTTATTGCACTCTAAATTATATTTGTTCTTAAAGAATTTATTTAACTTATCCAAAGAACTTATAAGAATCTTTTCTTCCTCTTCTGTCAATCCAGATATAGTCTCCTTTATCATATCTGAATGGAATTTTCGATGAATTCTGTAAGCCAATTTACCTTTTTTAGTTAGGCTTATATACACAATTCTTCTATCTGACTCACATCTGCTTCTCTCTACATATCCTTTTCTTACAAGATTATTTATAGCTGTACTCAAAGTTCCAACAGTTATTTTTAAGCTTAAGGCAACCTCTGACATAGTTCTTTTATTGTACATGCCTATTGCTTCTATAGTATGAACTTCTGTTACGGATAAGTCACTAAGTGTTCCCCCTTGAAAAGCATTTTGTTCTATAATAAGTATATCATTAAATATATCTACTAATAATTCATTCAAAACATAAATTGAATTACTCATAATCTGCCACTTCCCTGATAAGTTCCTGCATGAGTTCCTTTACTGTAACAATTTTATCAATTCTATATCCATTACTTCCTGTAAAAAGCACTCCTTCATCTACATTTCCTTCTACTGCATTAATTAACGCCCTTGATATACAGTAAATCGTATTGTTAGGATCACACTTCCTTAGACATCCAAAGCATTTATCTACCTTTTCCTTTTCATTTGTTACTTTCTCTATAAATTGATTTTTTATAGCTCTACCTGGAAGACCTACAGGACTCTTTATTATTTGTATATCCTCTTTAGAACATTTTACAAAACTTTCTTTATATTTTATATCTGCATCACATTCTTCTGTACCTATAAACCTTGTTCCCATTTGAACCCCAGAGGCCCCTAGTTTTAAAAACTTACCAATATCTTTTCCTGTATATATTCCACCTGCAGCTATGACAGGTATCTTTACCTGATATTTTTTCTCATACTGTTTTGCTATTTCTATTACATCTTTTAATATATCCTCTAAGCTGCTCTCTTTTCCTTCTAATATATCCTCTAAATGGAATCCTAGATGTCCACCTGCCTTGGGACCTTCAACTACTATAAAATCAGGAACATAGGAATATCTTTCATCCCATAACTTACACATAAGTCTAGCAGCTTTTCCTGAAGAAACTATAGGAGCAATTTTAGTGTTGCTTCCCTTTACTAGTTTAGGTAATGAGGTTGGTAATCCAGCCCCAGATATTATTGCATCTATTCCAGATTCAACAGCTGCGTCTACCATTTCCCGGTAATTGTTCATAGCTACCATTAAATTTAATCCTATAACTCCATTGGGACTTAGCTCCCTTGCCTTTTTTATTTCCTTTTTTAAGGCTCTAATATTAGCCTCTTTGCTATTGGTTAAAAAATCTGGTTCCCTAAACCCTATTTGGGCTCCTGATATAATCCCCATTCCACCTTCCTCAGCCACTGCAGCAGCTAATCCTGAAAGTGAAACTCCTATACCCATTCCTCCTTGAATAATAGGAACCTTTATTTCTAAATTACCAATTTGCAAAGGAGATATTTTCATATAATCTCCTCCCCACTTTTTTGATTATCAAATATTTTGATAGTCAAAGTATAAACTTTAAAGCTTTTTTTGTCAAGATATTCCCTAAAAGAGAGATGGCAGAGGTAATCTCATATAATAAATCACTTCTGCCATTTCAATATTAAATTTCTTATTCAAAATACGAATATCTTCTCTCAAGCATTTTAAAGCAAATTACTACAATTGAATTTAAACATAAATATATTGCTGCAGCAATAAAGAAGGGAATTATAGTAAAATCTCTAGTTAAAATTTCCTTTGAGGCTCTTAGTACTTCCTCCATGCCTATAGTAGCAACTAAAGCCGTGTCTTTAACTAAGCTTATTCCCTCATTACAAGTAGAGGGTAACACTCTTTTCATACCTTGAGGTACTATTATTTGCTTCATAGTTTGAGAATAGCTCATTCCTAAAGCCCTGGCAGCTTCATATTGACCTTTATCTACAGATTGAAGTCCTCCTCTAAATATTTCAGTTAGATATGCTGCATAATTTAAAGTGAAAGCTATAGTTGCTGCTGTAAAACGGCTAAACTTTATGCCTAAAACCGGCAATCCAAAATATATAAAAAATAATTGTAAAAGCAAAGGGGTTCCTCTAAATAACCAAGTATAAATTCCCACAATTTTCTTTAGAAGTTTATTCTTACATATCTTAACTAATGATAATATAGCAGCTAGGGGAATTGATAATATAAATACTACTAGAAATAACTTTATTGTTACAGTACTGCCCTGTAATATAAAAAGAACTGAATCATTAAAATTGGACATTTTGAACCACTCCTATTTTATAAATAAGTCTTTTCCAAACCATTTTTCTGATAACTTAGCTGTAGTTCCATCTGCCTTCATTTTATCAAGGGTCTTGTCCAATTCTTCCCTAAAAGTATTGTCTTCTTTTCTTACTCCTACACCCATAGGTTGATTTCCAAAGTTATCATCTAAAATTTTATATATTCCGGGTTTTTTATTAGAATAATATCTTCCAACAATTTCATCTATAACAACAGCATCTACTCTGCCAATCTTTAAATCCATTAATGCTTCTGCATAATTCCCATATTTCTTCAATTCCTTAAAACTTTTCATTACTTCTGGTTGTGTCTTAATTGCATCTTCACTGGTACTTCCCATTTGAATAGCCACTACTTTGCCAGCTAAATCTTTTTTATCTTTTATAGTAGAATTATTTTGTACCATAACTACCTGTCTGTCATTTATATATGGTTTAGTAAAGCCTATCTGCTCTTTTCTTTTGTCAGTAATACTTAATCCATTCCAAATTACATCTATGTCTCCATTATTTAAGCTCATTATTATTCCATCCCATTCAACAGGTTTAAAAACTACCTTTACCCCCATCCTTTTTGCAGCCTCTTTTGCTAAATCAATATCAAGACCAACAATTTGCCCCTTTTCATCTCTAAAACCCATAGGTGCAAAAGTATCATCTAATCCTACTACAAACTCTCCCTTGTTTTTAATTTGCTCTAATGATTTATCTTTATTAGCTGTGTCATGACTATTCCCACATCCTATTAAAACAGAACTTAATATAAATACTGATATTATTGCTAGGACAAATTTCTTTTTCATTTTTTACTTCCTCCTCATATACCTTATAAAATTAATATATTTCATATTATACTTTAATACGGTGAATTTGTAAATCGCTAATGTGAGAAAGTAAGAAATAATTTATTCCATTTAGGTGAACTTATTGCAAGTTTAATTTAAATAATCCTGAGGATCCTGCGGGGTGCCGTTTTTTCTTACTTCAAAATGAAGATGAGGTCCTGTGCTCCTTCCTGTACTTCCTACTTCTCCAATCTTTTCTCCTTTTCCTACATATATTCCTTTTTTTACAAACAATTTATTACAGTGTCCATAAATAGTTACTATATTATTTTCATTTTCTATTTTTATCACATTTCCATATCCATCTTCCCAACCAGAATAAATCACCTTTCCTGGTAATACACAATGTATAGAAGTACCTAATGGAGCAGCTATATCTATACCATTATGCATCTTTCCCCACCTTTGCCCAAAATTTGATGATATAGTACCCCTAGATAAAATAGGTGCGCTTTTTTCAGGTTCTTTTCCCTTTATGGTAAAACTTATTGCACTAATATCATCATGGCCATTAATTATAGAAGAAGCATAATATTCCACACCTTTTAATTCATCTATTGAAACATCGGTTTTATAGTATGTTATTTTGTTATTTAATTTTATTTCTCCTATATCTTTCACAGAACTGCTATTTATATATTGTTCCTTTATCTTATCTAATAGCCTTTTTATATCCTGCTCACTTTCCAGAACTGCTACCTCCTTTCCATCAGATTTTACAACTATGCCTTCTTTCTTATTAATAATTGGCTTCCCTAGTGTTTTCACTTCTTCTTTATATACATTACTATCTTTATAAGAATTTACATTCTTTAGTGAATAAAATGCCGTAGCAAAAGTAACAACAACGCAGCATATAGATGCTATTAATTTATTTATTTCTTTTGTCATATATAATTCTCCCTTTATAATATTACCATTGTGATATGATAATGGTTAACTGACTGTTTTATTGAACCAATGAGAAATAAAGGTCACCCTTATATATTTTATACAAAATAAAAAAAATTATAATAACATAGTAAAAAATGATTTATTGAGATAGTATATATACTTTGTTATAATTATATGATACTTTATTATAAATGGAGGTTTTAAAAAATGAGCACCTTTGTGTTTAAAAATAGAGATTGGAATTATACTCCGGTTAGTAATATTTTTATTGATAAATACATGCCTAAGGCACGAGGAGAATTTGTAAAGGTATATTTATTAGGATTAAAATACTGTGTATCTGGTGAACTTGGTGTTAATTCTTCCATAATGGCAAGCACACTTCACCTTCTTGAAACAGATGTTATAAATGCATGGTCCTATTGGAACGACGAGGGCATTATAAGGATGATTCCGTTAGATAATATGGGAAACTTCACAATAGAATTCCTAAATATAACTGAATCTACTGAAACATCTACTGATAACATAAATTTATTAGAAGAACTGAATAATAATTCTACTAAGGATATGCTTCAAGATATTGAAAAATTATTAGGCAGGCCATTATCTACTAAAGAAATGACAATGTACATAAGCTGGATAAAAGACTTTAGCTTTCCTCCTGAAATTATTCTTTTATTAATCCAATATTGTGTTTCCAAAGGAAAAACTGATTGTAGGTATATTGAAACTATTGCCATATCCTGGTATGATGCCAAAATAAAAACAGTTGAGGATGCACAAACTTTTATAAAAAAACATGAAGATAAATGGACTAATATTAGAAAAATTTTAAATTACATGGGAATGAAAGATGCAGAGGTAATGAAACCTCAGGAGGAAATGCTAACTAAATGGCTATCTACTTATAACTTTCCCCTGAATGTTATATTTAAGGCCTGTGAAATATGTTTTCAAAGAATAAATAAAGCTGATTTTAAATATATTGATGGTATTTTAAGTAGTTGGTATAGAGATGGTTTAAAAAACTTAGAGGATATAGAAAAGAAAGATTCTAAAAAGACTTTTAAAAAACCGGGTAATTTCAAAGCTAAACTAGATAACTTCAACAATTATGAGCAAAGAAATTACAACTTTGATGAATTAGAGAAAAAGTTGTTAGGATGGGATAATAATGATTAATGGTTATCAGGCGGAAGTTTTAAAAATATATGATGAACTACGTAACTCTGAAGAAAAAGCTTTAGAAAATAGAAGAGCAGAAATAGAAAAGAAACTTCCTAAAGTAATAGATATTGAAAAAAATATAGTTAAGCTTTCATTAGATATGTCTATAAATATTTTAAGGAAAAAAGAGAATATCGAGGAATATATAAGTGTTATTAAAGAAAAAATTACAGATTTAAGAGTAAAAAAATCTGAACTTCTAGTGTCTTCAGGATATCCATTGGATTATTTAGAAATGCATTATAATTGTCCTAAATGCAAGGATACAGGTTTTGTAGGAACTATAAAATGTGAATGTTATAAAAAGAATTTAATTAAGGCTCTATATAGGAGTTCAGAAATAAATTATATACTTGAAAGAGATAACTTTGATAATTTTAGTTTCCAGTACTTTTCTCCTTACAAAAGCTCTAATGAACCAGAAAGCCCTAGAAAAAACATGGAGAAAATCGCAGATATATCCTGGAATTTTATCGAAAACTTTAATTCTATAGATGAAAACCTTCTATTTTATGGAGATTCCGGCACAGGAAAAAGCTTCCTTGCCAATTGCATTGCAAAGGAATTACTAGATAGGGGTCATATGGTAATCTATAGAACAGCCGTTGATTTAATAAAAGATCTAAAGGGAGCTAGATTTGATTCTCAAGAGGAATTGGAAGATCTCCTTATAAACTGTGATCTTTTAATAATTGATGACCTAGGCACAGAAGCTTTAACAGAGTTCTCAAAAACGGAGCTATTTAACTTATTAAACAGAAAATTATTAAAAAGAAGAAAAATGATTATATCTACTAATTTTACCATAGAAGCTCTATTAAAAAACTATTCAGAAAGGATTTCTTCAAGACTTCTAGGCAACTTTACTTTATGTAAGTTCTATGGTGAAGATATAAGAGTTAGAATCAATATGAATAAGAAAAAATAAAAAACATACACATCATAGTGTATGTTTTTTATTATGGCGACCCAGAAGGGGATCGAACCCTCG
>ENA-UOOR01001735-UOOR01001735.1-fermentation-metagenome-genome-assembly--contig:-NODE-1735-length-24547-cov-176.033480_pt1 | contig 24547 bp, 18 predicted proteins | sample MGYA00245780_ERZ724029 | MGnify/ENA primary metagenome ERZ724029 (study PRJEB28704, sample SAMN03018315) | fermentation metagenome | biome: anthropogenic terrestrial biome; feature: soil... | reverse complement strand
TTTAAGAAAAATTTGATACTAAAAAAAGAGGCTGCCTTTCTTTTGAGACAGCCCCAATTGTCAAATCATACCATCATATCTCTATACTGACCCAATAACCACATACAAGCATTGAAACGAAAAACAAAATAACAGAACCAACAACGTAGAAAAAAACGAACCAACCTTTCAACTTGCTGTTTTCTTCGTTTTTGTATTTTTCTGCTATTTCTTCATATTTTTTTCTATTAAGAAAAAGACTTAAAATACTTGTAATAATAATTATTATCCATATAATATTAGTGCTGATTTTTTCATTGAATAAATGATATAATACAAATATCATAATTGATAAAACAATAGAACCAATGCTCATAAATACAACCACTCCACCCGCAATATGTCCATTTTTCTCTCCCCAATCTTCATAAAATTTAGAAGCTCTGTAAAATACATAATAAAACAAATCTTTCATAGTTGAGTTATTTAAAAGGCATTGTCGCAGGAAGTCCAATAATGCCCATCTCCATTTGTGGCATCAAAACACCATCAACCCACTTATAATGTAACTGCTTCCCACCAAACGACCAGTACAAAGAGATACCCGTTCCAACAACAGGTACAAATCCCATTCCTCCCATAAAGGTATCAAGTCCGTGTTCAAGTCTACCTTCCAATGTAGATGCTTGCATAAATTGAATACCAGATATAAAAATTCCAGCATAACCAGCAACTTTTCCTGCTCTTTGCACTACTTTTCCTAAACTTGAAATTGAGTTTGGCGTTACCCATTGATTCCCTTTCCAACCGTTTCCGTAAAATTTAAAATCAAGTGCTCCTTTGCTGTTTGTCAACCGAAAAGTAGCATTACTTCCCTCGGCATAACCTCCTAATCCACCTGCCACAGCAGAACCTTTTGAAAGAATATCTCCTAATGTGGAAGTTAATGTATTTGCACTTTTTTCATTGGCAAGATTATATGATGAACTGCTTAAATAAAGTTCTCCTTTGTTATTTTTGTGTTGTGTAAATAAAGTTGCATTATCGCCATTTATAGATAAATAATTTTCTCCGACATTATTCCATATATTTCCACTTCCGTCTTTGTAGGTTTTATCTTGCGATTTACGCCACATAGTTTGAGAATTTCCATCTTTATCTGTATATTCATACCAATCCTTTCCATCCGGATCAATAAACCTGACCGGATTATTCCCGCAATACGCATACGGTGATATGGGATAATACTTTTCCGCCAAGGGGTCGGGTGTCCACCACCTGCCGAGGGCGGCATCGTAGTGCCGGGCGCCGTAGTCGAACCAGTCCAAGCCGTGCATCCGGTCCAGTTCCTTGCCGTTGTACCTGTAGGGCTGGTTGGAAGTTTGGAGCCCTTCTCCGAACAGTCCGCCGAAAGGATAGTAGTGGTTCACCTGCTCCACCGTTCCGGCCTGGTCGATCACCACCCGGTTGTTGCCCTGATGATCCTTCAGGTAGTAGTGATACGTGGGGGTGGTGCCCGAGAGGGTGATGTATCCCTCCTCCGTGAGGATCATGCTCAACGTGCCGTTCCTGTACACCTTGTTACCCGCATATTCTGTTTTTACCGTGCTGCCGCCAACCGTGTAAGCTACGCTCAGCTTACTGCCCGCCGCGTCATAACCGTAGCTGACGGTATTCCCGTCCGCAAAAGCTACCACACTTGGCAAATTTAATGAATTATAGCTGATCGAGGCAATGTTTTTGTTTAAATCTTTCGTCAGGTTGCCGTTGGCATCGTAGGTATATTCATTGGCCACGTTCGCCCTGTCCACAAAATGAAATGCACCCGGATAGGTAATGGGGGTGGTGACCGCGTCCGATACCCTGATGAGCCGGTTACCCGTGTAGGTATAAGCGAGGTTGTCCATCATTCCGTAGCCGCTGTCCAGCTTCCCTTGTCGCTGGAGGGATAGGATGTTGCCCGCCTTGTCGTAAGCGGTGACCGTTTCATTGAAACGGCCGAGGTTGGCTGTCAGCGATGCTCCCTCACCGTAGGCGGCGGCAGTGAGACGGTTCAAGCCGTCATAGGCGAACCTGTATCCCCTCTCGGTGGTTTCATCACCGGCCCTCCACTTCATGGCACTAATATTTCCGTTGTACAGTGCTTTATCGGGCACAACACCATTTACCGATGATTCATAAGTTAATGTTTGGTTGAATTTTGTACCAACGATCTGCGTAAGCCAGTCACGGACATTATAGTTATAAGAAATTTGTTCAGGTGTTTCACTAATTGTTTTTGATATTAATCGACCAACTTTATCATACTTATATTCATAATATTTCAGATCTCCGTTTACAGAATGTTCAACTCCCACCAATCGCAACATTTTATCATAAGAATAGGAGAAGAATTCTTCCAGCGTTGTTTTTCCATCAAAAGAGTGTACAAGCTTTTTACACATTGGCTTTCTAATAAAGGAATACTCTATATATTCATCATCAAATCCCCCAAACCGATTTGATGTATGGGTTTGAATAATCCTATCATGTTGATCATAATAGGTAGCAGAAATAGTATATTTTTTTGAGTTATCAAGCTGATACAATCTGGTTCCGGTTAATAATCCTTTTGAATTACCGGGTTGGTCAATTTGGGCATATGGTATATAATTCAATTTTTCCGGGTTGATAGAGGTTTGAAAAGAAATAAAGTCATAATTATCATAATAATTTACCGAAAGAAGGGCTACGTTTTGTAGAACTATATTGGGTATATAACCGGCAAAAGAGTTATCGGCTTCACCCAACTCACATTTTACTATAGTGTTTTTACACCCTTCAATATCTGGGTTTATACAGATTCCGGAAACGATCGGTCTTCCTACCGAATCGTATAGAAAAAAACTCCAGGTATTGGGGTCTCCGCTGCGTTGATTTCCATCTTGAGAAAATATCAATTGGTCTGCTTTGTCATATATAAAATAGAAAGGCTCACAGCCCGGTAGTTTTTTCTCAATACAACGATTCCTTTCATCGTATTTGTAGATATAAGCAAAATTGGATAGTGTGGTTTGAGAGATATCAGAAACTGCCGGAGGTAAAACATATCTTAGATTTCCAAAATCATCATAGACATAATAGGTGTCACTATTTGCACCGGCATTTTTCTTCCTTTCCATAACTACTTGTCCTAATTTGTTCACAAATGCGTATGACACGCACTTATCTTCATCTGTGATTTTAGTAACAAATAACTCTCCGTTTGGATAATTGTTTAGGTTTTCCAAAGTGGTTCCATCAAGTCCTATTTTGTATTGTTTACACGATAGACTATCGGAATTATTGGTAAACCAATCTGTAAATATACCTCTATTTGAGTTGTGCCATTGAATTCCGGGACCATACTCTTCTTTTCTTCTATTTAAAGTTGATGGTTCATATACTATTTTACTGAATGCGGCATTATCTTCATAAAATGATGTGGCTATTGTGTTAACAGAAGATTTATCGATAAACGCGTTTTCTTCAGGAGCGGGAATAGGGTTCCACACCTTGGAAAGTCTCCCTTAGCCATCATATTCTCTAAAGTGCACAATATCGCCATAGACAGACTCGACTGAACGTCCCAACCCATCAAAATATTCAAATTCGTCAATATAAGAAGTACCTGAGTTAGTAAGCATATTTCGAGTTTTTATAAAATTGTTTTTATTTGACGGCTCTGTATTGACGTTAATTGTTATTACATTTGAATAAGCCGTTTGGACTCCACTTTTTACCACTCTTCTAAAAGATGTACTTGTTGTGAGTTTTGGACAACTGTATGTTGTACTTTGTGTACCGGGAATAATAGTCCACAAGTTTTTACCGGCAGGCGATTGTTCCCAGAAATAGATATATTCACCGTTTCCTCCCATTGCAACAGCAATATTGCTAAAAGTACCTGGTGAATTGTTCGGATAAACAGTTGTAATGGATGCTCTAATCTCTCCTGCTATTAGAGGAGTGGTTATGGGAACTTCTAAAAATACATTTTGAGAAGAATTTACGAACTCTATTTTTGACATTAAATTTGTAGTAGGGGGCTTAGTGTATGTTACCAAAATTTGCCCGTCTTGTATTCTGCAACTAATATGTTCCGACATCCGAAGAGTAAAGTCACAATTAAACGATGTGTCAAAATATAGCGTTGAGGATTCTCCCACTTCCGTAAAAGTGAGACTTGACGGATAGACAGTCATTAAATCACATTGACTGTAAATCGTATATATTTGGAAGACTAAAAGAAAAATAAATATCAATTTCAAGCAAACCTTCCTGCGTATTATGTTCATATTTTTATTTTTAATTGGAGTTTATTATATGATAATCGAACTTTTTCAAAACCTCTATGTCTGTATTTAGTATATACTGTAAGCGACCAACCGGGTCATATTCATAATAAGTAGTTTTTCCATTAGGCTCTGTGGAGAAAATAATACCAATTAAAGGTGTATAGCCATATGTAGTAATAAAAGCTTTTTTCAGTTTTTGACGTAAACCGTTGAGCTTACTGAAATCGGGAACTACTGCTGCTGAAAACAGATCAATGTCTGTACCAAGGTTATTAATAATCTCGCTATATGAAGCATTTTCTATTTTTGCTACAGTATATTGATAGTTATACCCCCAGATATAATAAGTTTTAATACCATCTTTTGATATACTTCTAATATTACCTTTTTTATCGTATTCATAAATAAAACGACATTCCTTGGGATTATTATCCTTTTGATAAAATTCTTGACTTGGCAAATAGGTATTTGCCACTGATTTATACCATATTTCTTTCGTTATTTCTGAGGTGTTTATACATGAAGTAACAGAAACAGGGACCACCACTATATTTTTATTTACCATACCTCTCAATATATTGCTTTGATTTATATCATCCACCAAACCATAATCGTATGGATATAAATAGGTCTCAGTCATTTTACTCCCTTCCGAATTAGTAATCGTTTTAGTTTTTATTAAATCATTTTTGTATGTATACTCAACCTTTTGATTAACTACTCCATTTGGGGTATATGAAATAGTCTCTTCGCTGTCCAACACCTCTTTAATCTCTAATATATCGTAAAAATGAGCTGAATAAAAATCATTATAATAACTACGTTGAAAATGTAACCCCTGTTCCCAATGTATACTTCCATCTTCTAAATATTTGAAATCAGGATTATTTCCCATAAAATTTAAAGTGTTCCTTTCGACCAGTAAACCTTTTATCAGATTATCGGGCTGAATATTTTCTAGCTTATAATTATATTTTTTCTCTCGCAGGAGAATATATGAGCCTTTATCTAATTTATATACTTTTATTTGGGTATTTAAGGGACCATGAGTAAAAATATTATTATAGCGCTGTATCGTTTTTCTATTGAAAGTTATTTCTTCATCACTTTTTAACCCATCCGAGGAGCTGCTCCAATGTGGTAGACCTGTACCATATCCTTCAATGTTTGTGAACACATTATCTTCTGCAACTTTCCTAAAGCTAAAAACAGTTTTCCCTTCATCTTCTGTATATTCAGTTACCTCCTCATACCATATAGGGACAGCATTAAAATTCATTTTTGAATAATTAGATCGTCCATTTAGATATAGTATTCTAAATGTGAGGAACTTAAATAGAGAGCCTGATTCATGATCGCTAGAAAAATCATGATACATTCCTCCTTTGTAATCTTCCACAAAAGTATCATAAGTTGGTTCAGCAATGCTTACAGCTTTTCCATTTTCGTTAATACCATACTTATAGTATTTGACAACCGGAGCAGAATTAGAATCTGCCGTTGAAGTGATTTTGGTAACCCTTAAGCCTCCACCTTGATTTAAAGCTACTCGATAAGAACTGTCAAGCCAGGTTGCAGTGGGTGTTTTTCCGTTAAATTGGTGTGCTTCATATGAGAAGATAGAATACCCTCCGGTAGGATAGATTATCTTTTCCAGGATATTAGCTTTCATTGCTTCACAATTAATGCTTCTATCGGCATTACCCACTACTTTAGTCTGTAGATATGCACTTTCTCTATTTGGCTTTGTTTTTAATTTCAAAAGAGGGACTAAAGAGTGATTTGGTTTGCCGTTATAATATCCCCAAAAATCCTGAGAATAATAATTAGAAAAACGTATAGGATTATATATAAAGGTGTATTTACCTTCATCGGAGAATGATAAACTTTGCAACAATAAATCTTCTTGGACTTCAACCCCATAGTTAAAGTCGATATTTTTAACAATATCACCATTTTGATTTATAACTGATAAATTTGTTAAAAAAGGATCATCTATGTCTTTATACTTAAAATTAATTGAAGTACCGGAATAAGTTATCTTAGAAAGATGACACATTTTATCATAATTCCCTTGTTCAGTTGCATAACCTAATTCAGAGGCTGATATATAAGAATCATTATCATCAAATCTGTTGTAATCATATGGAAAACAATCTCTCAACTCATCAGAAACTGTTACATAGTTTTGGGTTTTCGAATGTTTAAAATAATCCCATTTAAAACTAATGATTTTATTTCCCGGTAAAACGATGCGATCCAACATCCAGGCAGTTGTAATATTGTTTTCTGTTTTTTCTAAATAATTCTCAAAAAAGTACTCTATACCTTTATCATCTATAACCTTAAAACCGATCAGTTCGCCACCATCTAGCTTGGGTATAATTTTCACGTTAGTACCAACAGTCCTAACTTTATTATTTACAATAAAAAATGTAATTTGTAAATTGGGTAAATGAATAGTAAATATATCATGCTGACTATCAATATAGTCTTTCAGGGGAATATCGGGAAAATCTCCGGCTTTAGAAGAATATACCAGTTTTTTGTAATAGTCATAAGGTGCCTCCTCATTAAAGTTAGACATATCCATTTTATAGTTAATGCCATTTAGATCCGGTCGTCCTAATATTGTCCGCATAATCCGTAAACCAGGGAAAAATTTCCATCCATATCCACAAGGATAGGGGTCTTCTTCTACTTTGATACCAGAAGTATTATACACAAGGGAAAGGGGAAGGGAGTATCCGCCAAATTCAATATTATACAAAGAAATTGGAATATTAATTGAACCGGTCGCAAGTGAAGGGGCATAGTTTCCATATTGTCTATAAGTAGCAGAACTCGGAGAAGGAGGAATTACTGTGTTATAGAGGGGACTAACCTGAGCAAATAGAACATTTAAAAAAAATAGTAGAAATATTTCTATCAAAAAAAATCTTTTCATAGCACAAAATACGTGTTAGATTATAAAACTTTTCATGGGAAAAGGAATTAAACAATATTTCCTTATATTATCTTATTATTGAAACGAATATTAGATATATTTAAACTCTTCTCTTTTATAATATAAACTCACACAACGACAATATTAAAAAGAAATCAATAAGTTTTACAAAAGATAAAAATATCTTGTAAAGCATCGCTACCGTACAATTTTACATATTATTTTAATAATAACAAAAAAATTTGTTACTTTTTTATATTTCCCAATCTTTCCTCAATGGTATCTCTCTCTCTTTTTAGCCTCTCCTCTCGCTCAATAATCCTTGCCCGTTCTTCCACATTCTTCTCGAAAACTTTCACTTGTTTGCGAAGCTCTCTGATTTTCTTACTGTCTCGGTTGAAATAAAAAAGGGTGTCCAAGGTTGCTAAATCTTCCCGGGTGGCTTGTCCCTGCATTTAGATGTAACGAAACTTTAAATCGTTATCGGAATAATCATACAGTTCGTTTTTTAAAGACCTGATCCATATCGCAAGCGATAACAGTATAACCATCAATGAAAAATAATAATCAGCGAGGGCATGGAAGTGATTGTGAATTCGATTTCCACTTTGGCGGGTCGGTTCCGGTTCTTCAGCTCATTCATATTCTCGTTGTGTACTTGATAAAATACATCTAATTCGGATTTCAGTTGCGAAATTTCATTTATCAAGTCTTGATTTGTATCGGCATTGTTTGCCGACTGGCTTTGTTCGATTTTGTCGATTCACTGACCAACTCTCTCTAGCTTTTGGTTGATTTCTTCAAACATCAAAAGGATGTTTCCGTTGTCTGTGGTGTTCATAAATTATTTTTTTAGATGTTGTTTTTACTGTTTTAGCTTATTCTGTGTATTCTTACCCGGCTTCTCGCCTTTCGTTTTTTCGCTTGCAGCGATTCCATATACTCGGCAAGCGTGGCGTCGTAATGCGGACTGCTGAGTAATGAGAACAGACTGAATTGTGATATAATTGATGTGATAGCCCCCCACGGCACTCTCAGAAAAGTTGGCTTGCACTACTTGCTGTTCCACTTCTTGCAATACTTGAAAAGCGTTGCCTTTACTTTCTTGGTCAATTTTTGAGAAACTACAATTTCTGTCCACTTTTGAGCCGTTGATTTTAATGCTGTCTTTCTCGAAAATAATGCCTTGGATAGTATCAGTTTTTCCATTTGTGAGTCCACTCCGAAAAGTCCCTGGCATTTTTTCATGAAAATCCCTGACCATAGGGTTTGTTAACCATTATAAGCAAATTGGGCCGATAGATGTTTTTAACCACGGCATCGACTCAGGGTTTTTGATAACCATTATAACCAAGTTGCCTCTCAGCTCATACGGTTTTTATAATCTTCATAACCAAATTTCCTGTAAAGAATAAACTTCCCCTCTTTTGTCCATAAACCGATAGATGGGTGTGAAACACCATTAAACATAGTGGTTTTTACGATAGTGTAATGGATCATATCTTCAAACACAATCCTGTCCCCTACCCGCAATGGATTATCAAAAGACCAGTCCCCCATGAAGTCTCCGCTCAGGCAGCTGTTACCTCCCATTCTGTAAGTAGGCTTACCATCTACCGGTTCATTATATGCACCACGGATACGGGGTTTGTATGGCATCTCCAGACAGTCGGGCATGTGACATGCAAACGACACATTCAGCATCGCTGTTTTCACCCCTTTGTTTTCCACGATATCGGCAACGGTAGCCACCAGTACACCTGTCTCCCATGCGAAAGCGCTACCAGGTTCCAGAATGACTTCTAAGTGTGGGTAACGTTCTTTCAGCCCTTTCAATACAGTTATCAGGTGCTCCACATCGTACTCCCTGTGGGTCATAAGATGACCGCCTCCAAGATTCAGCCAGCTAATCTGTCCGAACAGCCTGCCGAACTTCTTCTCTACGGCCTCCAGAGTCCGTTCCAGATCATATGAGTTGTTTTCGCACAGGTTGTGCAGATGCAGTCCTGAAATTCCTTCCGGCAACCTCTCACCTATCGTGCCTGATGTCACACCAAGGCGTGATCCCGGTGTGCTGGGATTATAAAGATCGGTATCCACTACCGAGAATTCCGGGTTGATCCTTAATCCGCAATAAATCTTTTTCCCTGAAGCCACTACGTGAGGATAAAAACGCTCGAACTGCGAAAGTGAGTTGAAGGTTATGTGACTGCTGTATTTCAGGAACAGTGGAAAATCTTCTTCTATATATGCTGGAGCGTAAGTATGCGCCGGATTTCCCATCTCTTCAAAGGCAAGCCTGGCCTCAGCGATAGAGCTGGCTGTAGAATGCTGAATATACTCTTTCACTATTGGAAACGACCTCCACATGGCAAAAGCTTTAAAAGCAAGTATAATATTTACGCCTGCACGCTCCTTAACCGATTTTATCAGGTGAAGATTCTTTCGAAGCAGCTCCTCTTCCATTACAAAACATGGAGATGGTATTCTTGAAAAATCAATCATAGCAGCCTTTATCCGGTTATTGTTTTGAAAAATTCTATATGTACCTTTTCCCAGTGCAGATTATCAGGATCAGCAGGTGCCTTCTCTTTCTCTTTTTTACCAAAGGCAATCACACAAAGGACCTCAATGGGCATGGGTATCTGAAGTAATTCGTTTATATAATCGCCCGACGACACCTTATCAGAGTAGTAACGGTTCCTCACCTGCACCCAGCAACTGCCTATACCCAGCTCTTCGGCCTGAAGCTGCATGTTTATTGCAGCTATGGAAGCATCCTCAATCCATGCATCACTTTCAAGCGGATTACCGGCAACTATAACTGCCAGGGCAGCATCGGCAATAAAAGCGCCACTATTCGGTTTACAAGCAGAAAGCTTAGAAAGCATTTCCCTGTCTTCAACAATAATAAACTCCCAAGAATGTCTGTTTTTTGATGTAGGGGACAGCAGGGCAGCTTCAAGAATTTTTTGGGTTTCATCAGGCGACAGGTTCTCTTTTTTAAATTTCCTGATGCTTCTGCGCCTGATAAGTAAACACTGAAAATCGTTCATCTTTTCCTATTTGAAGTTTGAGTAAAAATGTTTTATCAATTCGGATACAATAATACGAAAAAATAAGCTGTTTATCACCCTTACAACTCAAAATAGCAGTGAGAAAACTCAAGCCACCTGCATAAAGTTTGCAGGCCAGGATACGATAACTGTAATTTATTAAATAATTTAAGTAATATCGCACTTGCTGGTTGATTCTACACTTTTGCATTTAACATGTCAAAGTTTTTTATTTTGAAAAATATATTATAGATTTACAGAAATTTCCTAACATCATAAAATTATCAAAAAAAGCCCATGAAAATTCATGAATATCAGGCAAAAGAGATATTTGCGACATATGGCATCCCCGTTGATAGGAGTATAGTGTGCCGCTCAGTGGAAGATGCTGTGAAAGCTTACAACCATATGGATTCACAGAAAGTGATAGTAAAAGCTCAGGTACATACTGGTGGCAGGGGCAAAGCCGGTGGAGTGAAGCTTGCCACTGATGAGATAGAGTTACGCAGGCACGCTGCTTCCATTCTTGGCATGGACATTAAAGGATTCAAGGTTGACCGTATTCTCATAGGTGAGGCTGTGAATATTTCCAAAGAGTATTATGTTAGTTATGTGATTGACAGAAATTCTAAATCTACAATTCTGATGCTTAGCAAAGAGGGAGGAATGGATATTGAGGAGGTGGCCAGGTCTACACCCGATAAAATTTACAAATTTGTGATTGATCCCTCTGCTGGTATTCCTGATTTTCTTGCTCGTGAGTCAGCATTCAAGCTCTTCGACGATATTAATCTTGTACGACAGGCAGCCTTAATTTCCCAGAAACTGTATAAATTATTTTTGGAAACAGATGCCTCTCTTGCCGAGATCAACCCGCTGGTGGTTACCGATGAGGGTAAGATCATGGCAATTGATGCAAAAATAACCTTCGATGATAATGCACTCTACCGTCATCCCAGGATTGCAGCCCTTAACGAGCCCACCGAGGAGGAGAAAAAGGAGCAGAATGCAAAGAGCAAAGGATTCAGCTATGTTAATCTGGGAGGAGAGATAGGGTGCATGGTAAACGGTGCCGGCCTAGCCATGGCTACAATGGACATGATCAAGCTCTATGGCGGTAATCCTGCAAATTTCCTCGATATAGGGGGAAGCTCCAATCCCACAAAGGTAATTGAAGCTATGAAACTGTTGCTGAGTGACAAAAATGTAAAAGTAGTGCTAATCAATATTTTCGGGGGCATCACCCGTTGCGATGATGTTGCAAATGGTTTGCTGGAAGCTTTTAAGCAAATGAAAAACAATGTACCTATCGTTATCCGCCTCACAGGTACCAATGAAAAAGAGGGGCGTGCTCTTTTGCAGGGTTCTCTTTTTCATGTTGCTGAAAACATGGGTGAGGCAACCCGGAAAGCAGTAGAATTAACAAATTACAATCAAGACTGAAAAAACATACTATGAGTATTCTTATAAACAACGATACACGACTTATCGTACAGGGAATTACCGGTCGCGATGGCGGTTTTCACGCCTCAAAAATGAAAGTTTACGGTACAAATGTTGTTGGTGGTACATCACCCGGAAAAGCGGGTGAACTTGTAGATGGCATACCAGTATTCAACACGGTAAAAGATGCTGTGATAGAGACCGGGGCCAACACATCCGTTATATTTGTTCCGGCTGCTTTTGCTAAGGACGCCATGATGGAAGCTGCAGATGCGGGTATTAATCTGATTGTCTGCATAACAGAGGGTATTCCTACCCTCGATGTGATTGAAGCGTATCACTATATCAACCAAAGAGGCTCCAGTCTTATAGGTCCCAATTGTCCGGGATTAATCTCTCCCGGGAAAAGCCTCGTAGGCATTATGCCTTCTATGATTTTCAAGCAGGGAGGTACCGGAGTAATTAGTCGCAGCGGTACTTTAACATATGAAGTTGTATATAACCTTACTGCCGGCGGCTTGGGACAGTCTACAGCCATAGGTGTTGGTGGTGACCCTGTAGTGGGGCTCTATTATAATGAGTTGCTTGAGATGTTCGAGAACGATCCTGAGACCGATTCCATAGTTTTAATAGGTGAAATTGGTGGCGATGCTGAAGAACGTGCTGCCGAATATATCAGGAAACATGTTACAAAGCCCTTAACTGCCTTTATTGCAGGACAAGAGGCTCCTCCCGACAAGCAGATGGGCCATGCAGGGGCCATCATCTCCAGCGGAACAGGCACTGCAGCCGAAAAGATAGCAGCCTTTGAGGCAGCCGGTGTTCCGGTTGCTAAAGAGCCGGCTCAAATTCCGGAACTATTAAAAAACAGGAGATACTGACAACTCATTAAAAAGCTGATTAACACTGAATATATAATATTTTAAGGCACTTCAAGAGATTTCATAAAAAACGGGTATAAAAAAAAGCGGATCAAAAAACCCGCTTTTTTTATATATAATTCTAATGTCTGAGTCTGCTCCGAAAATCCCCAAATCCAGTTTTAATAGTTTTCAACTCGCTGAAAATCAATGATGATTTTGGAAAATTTTTCAGTAGAAAAGAGTTATCGGAGGGGACTCATGTCCTTAATCTGCAAAAGCATGTTTGAATCCCTGAACCTTGTTCCAGTTACCACGTGTGAAATCGGGTACAGCTACCGGAGCATTGTTATTCTCAATTGAGATGCGGCTTAGTTCAGCCAATGAGCACCATTCAGCTAAGTCGTATACATCCATATCCAAAGGCAAACCGTTCCGTAAACAATAGATCAAACGGTAATCCATAATAAAATCCATACCTCCGTGACCACCTACCTCTTTTGCCTTCTCTTCCAGCTCGCGATGAATGCGGTGTTTATATTTTTTCATCAAAGCTTCTTTTACCTCTTGCGATACATAGTTATGGGCACTCAGGTTCTCTAGATTGGGTGCAATATCAGCATCCAGGGATTTACCTTGAACAGCATAACCCTCATTGGGATATTTATTAGCAAAACCTTTTGTTCCACTAACCTGATACATACGTGAATATGGACGTGGCGACGCCACATCGTGCTGAATATGAATGGTTTTGCCATTTTCAGTTCGTATCATTGTCATTGTATTCTGACCATTGGCAAAGTTGTAAGCACTATCCGGATCCATTCCCCTCTTTTCAATGAGATATTCAGGAATATTTACCGGTTTGGTATCCATAGAAACTAATATGTTCATCTTATCCCCACGATGCAGGTTCATCACCTGAGCAGCCGGCCCCATGCCATGAGTAGCATAAACGTCACCCCTGAACTCCTTATTGTATTGCAAGCGCCAATCCCCTTCATAGTATCCCCAGAAATCGGACAGATCATGGATATACGAACCTTCGGCATGGAGTACCTCACCGAAAAGGCCTTGTTGCACCATATTCAGAGTCGTGAGCTCAAAGAAATCATATACGCAATTTTCGAGCTGCATTGCATGCTTCTGAGTCCTTTCTGCTGTGTTCACCACCGACCATATCTCATCTAGGGTCATTGATGCCGGTACTTCACATGCCACATGCTTACCCTGCTCCATTGCGTAAACCATCATTTCGGCATGATGTTTCCAGTCGGTAGCAATATAAACCAGATCAATATCATCGCGCTGACAAAGTTCTTTCCAGGCATCTTCGCTTCCGCTATATCCTGCAGCGAGGGGCAGGCCTGCTCTATCGAGTATGGTTTGTGCTTTTTCCACCCTGTCGGCGTGCAGATCGCATAATGCTACTATCTGAGTGCCTGGAATGTGTGTAAATCGCTGCACAGCTCCCGGGCCTCGCATTCCAAGCCCGATAAAACCCACCCTTACCGTATCGAGCCTGGGTGCAACCAAGCCAAGTACATCTTTTTGTCCTGCAGGACGTTCAGGCACTTCCGTTTGAATAACATAACGGGAAGGATTTTCACTGCCTGCTTTATTAACGTTTGTGGTACACGCTGCAAAAACGACAAGCAGTAATGATAAAAAAAATAAATTTGTCTTTGTCATGTTGAATAAAATTTTGAATATACTGTTTTATCTGATTATATATATTTTAAAAAGTAATTATTATTTTATTGGTCACCTGTAATAGTGTTCAATACTACAATAATTCAATCCTGAGATTAAAAATGCGACCTGAGTTTTAGTAACTGATTAATTAAAAGTTGCACTAATTATGGAATTATGCAAAATAGATGAATGTGTAATCTGCACTTTTTCAATTAAACTTCAAATATAGCATTAATTTATTTTATATAATAAATCATTCTGCATAAATTTCTATGGTTACTCAATTAAAACGTCACTTCTGTCTTATCCCCATTATATGCTATTGCAAATACTTTGGTATCATCGGTTACGAAAGAGTCCAGAGTAAAAGAAGACATGTTTGAAACAAACATTAATTTTTCATCCTTATAAACTTCGTAAGCAACCACATTTTGCCATCCTTTCATCGTTATTTTGGTCCCGCTTTTCGTAGCAGTTCCCGGCTGTACCGGTAAACGGTTTTTGAATACCTTCCAATTGGCGTCACAGATATATTCAATTTTCTCGTCAACTTCCGGGTAACCTTTGGCTTTTATGTCGGCAATGGTGCGGTCTATCTGCGTTTGGGTAACGGTAATGCGCTTTTTGCCGTAGTCGTCTACTTCGTCATCGAAAGGAGTGTAAAAGCCCCAGAGGCGGAAGAAGCGCGTGAGATCCCTGCCGGTAATGTCGCACATTATTTTGGTAAATTCCAGTTGTTGCTCGCCCGGCGTGGACTTATCGGGCGATGTACGGATTTTTTCGTACAAATCTTTATACACATCGGCATTCCCCCTTGCATTGGCAAAATAGAGCTGTAACTGCCAAAGCGGGACCAGTTTGCAGAATACGTCTCCCTCGCCGGGATGAGCTGCCTTTTTCACAAAAGAATTATGGTAAGCATTCTCATAACGGTTATTATAACGCCCCATATTCTCTGACTCCAACCGTGAAGCATTCCCCCATTGAGTCTGCACGTAGAGAGAGTGCACGTTATTGGTCACTTCCGTCATGCCGTGCCATTTAAAGCCGGGACGGGTTTGAAACGTATGCCCCGTTTCATGTGCCGGCCCCCAGGGAGATAATTTAAACTGTTTCAGGTCGAGAATGGCTCTCTTTACATCTGCTCCACTCACATTGTATGCTGTCCGGTATGAAGTGGAATACATATACGATGTATACATAGCATGGAAATAGGCTCTGTTAACAGTCGGCCTATTATACTTCATCAGTCCCATGAACTCTTTTTCCATGCGGACCAAATCGTCGTAAGCATTGATCAGTTTATCACCGTTGTCAGCTGCATAGGTTTTCAAATCGTTTGTCGGGAATGTCAGATGGGCATGTTCACCCAATAGATCGAAATAATCATCAACTGCCGCGCTGAGCAGTCGCGGCCAGTCTGACGCCTGATGCTTTTGCGAATCGAAATAACCGTTCACTTTCCCGGTGGCGAAATGGATTTTTACCTGAGGTGCGGTTTGCCAATCGGGCGTATGATAGAACAGATAAACCAGGCCTTTGTTGCGGACTTTCAATTTATTCACCCCCGGAGAAAGCGGATAAAAAGATGCATTATTATAGCCATCTTTACCGGGACTATTCAGGTTTTGAATTTTCAAGCTCAAAGGATATCCTCCGGTATCACCTACAAAAACCACCATTTCCTCGTTTTCCGAAACAGAAATTCCGGTGGGGTTATCCAGTAAGCTCAAGGTGGATGTTTTATTCACTCTTGCCCAATCGTCAGGATGTGGCCAGGCACGGTAGTCTTGTATGCGGAACTCCCGTGGATAGGTTCCTTTCAGCATATAAAGAGCGATATTGCGGTAGAGGTTGTTAGATACCTTTTCTATCTCATCCATTGTAATGCCGGCCTTGAGTTGCGTACAAGTAAGATCGGTAAATAGCGTGAGAGGATTGGTATTGTCAGGGTTGGTGCGATAAAACTCCATCTCGGCACATGAGGCAAAACCTTGTCCATCACCGGCACCCGAATTAACTACAAATTTAATTGATTTGGGTTTTACCAGGGTTTTTTCGAACGATACTCTAGTAGGAGACGATACACCCTGAAAATCATAATCCATCGCTTTTATGTAAGAGGGCTTATCTTCTGTTGCTACCCAAATCTCAACCTCTTTGAAAAGACCATTTGGGCCTGACGTCCGGGGGTAATAGACAATATAATCTATACTTTCCTGATTCTCGAAAAAGTATTCCAGCGTAATAGGGAAATAATTGCTACCTGAGTTGTTCCATGATGAATGGTAAAGGGTGTTCATATCACCATCAAAAGACTTTTCAATTTCTCCCCCCGGTTGGAATGAACTTGCCGTACCGCGGCTTACAGGTACTTTTAGGTCGTCTTTGATGTCGCCATCCGTGTTGCCGCTATAACCCGCTTGTGCTTTTTGTATTACGATTATTCTCTTTTCAAGCTTTCCCTCTTTTTGTTTAATAACGACCTCAGCTCTACGTTCAGTTTCTTCCGTATTCCAGTCCACCTGAAACTGATATTCTCTCTTGACCATCTCGACTGAGCGGGTTCCGGATTTTGGTTTGATCCATCCGGCATCGTCCGGAATGATGATACCATATTCAATATTCGAGGTAATTTCCAAAGAGAAATCTCCGCCGTCAGGGGATAAGGTAAATATCTCTGATGAGGCGAGTATCGCCGGTTCTGTTCCCAGCTGAACTACAGTGATCGTTTCGGAAAGATCATCGGCAACCACCCTTATTTCACCGTGCCTGGATTCGAATTCAGTATTCTCCGAAACCACCACGCGCAGAATGGAGCCGATGCGGGTTGCTTCCATCCATGTCCTGGCATCCGGCTGTACCATGACCGTCCAGTTTTCGATGCTCGTCTTCACAGGAATATCGCGAGTAGTTGATACTGAATTGAAATTCAGTGTTTGGGTTTCAATGGTAAGAAAAGGAGGAATATGCTCCTGTTTATCCGTACAAGAGAACAAGAATCCCGTCAGAAACAGGGTGAACAGAAATAAAATTGACTTTCGTTTCATCGCCTATATCGATTAAACAAGAAAATTAGCACATTTTATCATGAATCTTCCATTCATGTACTATCTTTTTTGGGGCTTGGGCAGGTTCATTTTCTTTATGGCATTTTTTACCCGTTACAAGTCCGCTATAAATCATAAATCAGTTGTTGAAAAATGGGGACAATTTTGTATTCCCATTTTTCAACAACTATGGGCTATTTCTATATTAGAACACAAACATTCAAATTTTACAATTATAGAAAAGCCCCATATACATAAAGCTCTGCTAACGTAAAATAGACAACATTATTTCTCGGATTACTAAATGTAAGTCGTATGTAACGAATGTTGGGAAGAGCATCTAAACTATAAATGATCTCAACGTTTCGAGTTGTCGGGAAATCATCGTAACTTCCGTATATTTTCCAGTCAGAGCCATCCAAACTGCCTTCCACAATAAAATCGGTGGGCGCATTTTTCGCATTATTATGATTTCTGTTATAGAAGCCCAACTTCGTTACGATACGACTGCTCAACATATCAAAAGTAACATGATGAGGAAACGGATCTGACGCCCTCCAGTTTGTTTGCCAAAAAGTCCCCAAATTGCCATCCAATATTTTTTCAGGAGACTCACCTGTACCGCTTTGTGAACTAAAATCTACAATCATCCACTCACTTCTATCTTCAAACCGAACTTCCTGGTATGGTTGTATGGAAGCAGTCTTTATTTCAGAAAACTGAAGGAAGTTTCTCGGATTAGATGTATAGTAACTGAAAACCTGTTCCTCGGGATGTACACCTAATACATATCTTTTTCCGCTTGATTCAGATGATATCGATGTATATAATTGTCGCACTCCATCACTGTCTAAATAATCCACATTTATTTGGATATCTTTGCCTGTTGGATTCTCCCAACGAACAGCTACACCACCTACTACAGGTTCAATAGCTAAAGTCTCAGCCGCGATCTTATAGGCAGGCTCCAAAGGGGTAGCATCGATACATATAGGGTCGGACAGGTTGCCGTTTTTATCTGCTGTTCTGATCGAAAAACTATATTCCACAGCGTGCAAATTCGTAATCAATGCCTCCTCAGAAAAACGACTAAATGCATATCGCTTATCTTCTCCATCGCTTATAAAATCAACACGTACATATTCAACATCTTGCTCCTGAGGAAAATTCCACGTAAAAGCAATTTCACCATACCCGACCTCATAGGTAACCTCTCCGATGGTTGGCAAGGTAACAACTGTTTCTTTATCGCAAGACAAAAGGAATAAAAGAAACGCCAAAAATATTGTTTGAAAATACATTAATCTATTCATCATCTCATGTGTTTGTTTTACATATTGTACACTCTGAAGGTCCAGCAATCATCAGTATCCGGGATTTTGCACTAAATTTTTATTCCGCTGTACATCTGTATATGGGATCGGCATTAAATAATTTCTTGGAGATGCAAAGTTTCGTAGAATATTAGGAGCATTCCCCCCTGCAACAACACGGCCATCCAACGGCGTTGGAGTACAGAATTCGTTAAAATTATTTGTCATGATATTATTTCCTACAGGAGTAGCATCGAAATATTCTTCGGCTAAAAGCCATCTTCGCATATCCCAGAAATTTTGATGCTCCATGTACATTTCAATCATACGTTCCCGGCGAACAATTTCTCTCATCTTTGCTTGCGTCAGTGAAACGCCTATCCTTCCCCAAGCTGTTTCAAGGGTTGGAATTCCTGCTCGTTCACGAATCTTGTTGAGATATAGTTTTGCTTCATCTAAATCTCCCGATTCGACACATGCTTCAGCATAATCAAGATATAGCCCACCTAATCTGACTACCGGCCAAGGGTATTCTCTATGCCCTCCTCCTCCTGAATTCGAGGCGGGATGAACACCTTTTTTATTAAGAAATCCTGTTGGACTATAGTTATTACTACGCTGTTGAATACCACAAGATTGGTTCCGCATAAATTGCGTTAAAACCTTCATTTTTTTAATACCGCGTAGATTTGACTCCTTGTACGCATCATTACCGGAACCCTGAGTATATCTTCCCTGACACTCGTAGTAACCGTTATGAAAACTTATCCATGCATAATAACGCGGTTCCCGGTCAATATTCATCTTCTGAGTTTGTCCTTCACCGTTGATATCATCTTCATCAAACACCGTAGGTGAAAATCTCTCCTCATAATCAAATTCGGGATCCTGATCGATGGGAAGTCCATTTTTTGAATAGAACCGGTCCAACATGGTTAAGGTAGGTGAAATACCATTCCATGAATTTCCTTGGTGCCATGGTCTGGATTTATTCTGCATAGAATAAAAACCCTCCGAACGTGCATCAATCCAAATATGCTTCTGTCAATGCTACCCAATACGTAGCACCGCGTGAGAGCAGATCCTGATTAAACACATACTTGGGGTGATGCACCATAAACGTGTCGCCATTACCCATCATGCAGTAAGTACCCGCCTTCTTTTGCAGCATAAATGCAAAATCTTCGCTACCCATATACGGGTGCATTCCGTAAACGGCGTTCTCTTCGCCAAAAGTTTCCTGAGCAACCTTGTAAGCCCATTGTGTGTTTTCGGGAGTGTTGACAAGCACGGCACCAGCCACTCCTTCATGGATTTCGTATCCGCAGTTAAAGGCTTCGGCTTGCGCTTTGGTGATGCTGCGCACTTTGTCGAGTACCAACGTTCGAAAAGTCCGTCGGCAAGCAACCCGATGGCTTTTTCGCCGTCGCCCACGGTCTCGATGCCACAATTCCCGTTCCGCCAATGCCTTCCGCCACGGCGTAGTCCCACTCTTTCATTTCACCCTGAAATGTTGAAACCCGGGATATTTCCTTTAACTGCTTATTGTGGATAAGCGGTTAGCTATAAAATATAACCTGACACAGTTTGATTTACACAACCTAACAAAAATTTAATGGATATAACGTTTCACATTTGCTCTTTTATTCTAGCTTCCAGTGTGTTGTAAAGATAGAGGTAGGTTCCCCTCTGTTAGCCTGCTGATAATATACAGTTAAAATACTTTCATCATCTAACTGAACGCTTGCCGGATACCCCAAGTCACCATTAAAAGCATCAGCGAGAACTATTTCATTTTTAATATCCCAGGTTTTTCCTTCATCCCGGCTGATACATGCTCTCTCGCCGTAAGGTTCTTTTCTGTAGCCATATACAACAAGTAGCCAACCGTTTTTCAACTCCAACAGGTGAGGAGGATAGCCCCAAATCGGGGTTTGATGCAACATAGTCCATGTTTTACCCCCGTCATGACTCTCTGATTGCAATAGAAACTTTTCGTTATTATTCGGTTCATTCCGAAACATGGCAATAATTTTACCGCTTCTTGTTTCTACCAAGTGTGGTTCACTGATACCTGTAATCGATCCGCTTTCAGTTTTGAACGTTGCAATTACCTGCCAAATCTGTCCATCATCCATCGATTGTTCTGCGACAAGTGCTGGCAATCCATTCCATGTACCATTCCCAATATAAAGCAAGCGCCCGTCGCGTAGTTGAATGGGGCCATGGGGTGCAGTAGATGAAGTACGAACCGGCTTTTCCCATGTCTTACCACCATCTGTAGACCTACGCGTCCAGTTTCCCAACCAGATCTTTTTTATTTCATCAGGTATTTTTTCAGCCACACGGGCATATTTCTGATAGGTCCATTTCCATGCAGGGCTTGCATAAGTCAGTGAAGTAAACCAACTAATCAGCAGTGTCCCCTTTTGGGTTTGAATAATACCGGCATCTCTGTCGTCTAATGGCGTATTGTTAATGGTCTCCGGTTTACTCCAAGTTTTACCGTTGTCTCTACTACGTATCAATTGTGTTTTACCCCAGGGACAAACATGGGAATCCCTATCACCCGAATAAACAATAATCAGTTCCCCCTCCTCTGTCTTTGCAATGGTGGGCCATCCAAGATAACGATTCGATTCCAAAAAAGGATCCGTAGGTTTCACATGGCCATTTTCGTCAATCGACTGTCCAATAATATACAGTTTCCCTGGCTCCTTGCATACTAGCTTTGTTTCAATGATAGTAGCAATTTTATTTGGAGAGATTTTGAAATTTTTAATCATTCCCTTCTTATGATGATTGCTGATTTTTTCGCCATGCAAGTGACTATTAAGGAGGAAACCTGTTGTTATCATTCCTAATGATTTTATGAAATTACGCCGGTTATAATTCTTGTTCATTTATTATTTTATTCTGTTGATAAACACTATTATAATATCTTTATATTCAAAAATGTTTTGTGGGTATATCCGTTCGATAAAGCAGATGTAACCTGATAAGCTGTTTAAGCGTATAAAATAGCCTGCAAGCTTTTCCGTTAAGCCAAATGAATAGAGCCAATCTTGCTTGAGTTATTCATGACGGGGGAAAGCTTTACTTTAGTGAATCGAAAACGGGTTACAAAACGTTTGTTGATCGCAAGATTTGGCTGTTATCAAAACACATGCGAAAGTTCAGTTAATTAGTTGTTGAAAAATGGGTATATCTCCCATTTTTCAACAACTATGGGCTATTTCTATTTAGAACAAAAACATTCAAATTTTACAACTATAGAAAAGCCCCATACACATACAGCTCTGCTAACGAAAAAAAGACAACATTATTTCTTGGATTACTAAATGTTACTCGTAAATAACGAATGCTAGAAAGAGCATCTAAACTATAAATGATCTCAGTGTTTCGAGTTGTCGGGAAATCATTGTAGCTTCCGTATATTGTCCAATCAACACCATCCAGACTGCCTTCCACAATAAAATCAGTAGGTGCATTTTGTGCATTATTATGATCTCTGTTATAAAAACCCAGCTTAGTTACAATACGACTGCTCAACATATCGAAAGTAACATGATGAGGAAATGGATCTGCCGCCCTCCAGTCCGTTTGCCAAAATGTGCTCAAATTGTCATCAAATATTCTCGTGGGAGGCTCATTCTGACTGCTTTGCGAAGTAAAATCTACGATAATCCACTCACTTCTATCTTGAAACCGGACTTCCTGATAAGGTTTAATGGAAGCTGTTTTTATTTCAGATAACTGAAGGAAGTTACCCGGACTAGAAGTATAGTAACTGAAAACCTGTTCCTCGGTATGTACACCTAACACATATCGTTTCCCGGTTAATTCAGATGATATTGATGTATATAATTGCCGTACTCCGTCACCGTCTAGATAGTCTACGTTTATTTGGATATCTTTTCCCGTTGGATTCTCCCAACTAACAGCCACTCCTCCTATAACAGGTTCGATTTTTAAACTTGAAGCTACTACCTTGTAAGCAGGCTCCAAAGGAGTTGCATTAATGCATATGGGAGCAGACATGTGGCCTGTTTTGTCAGCTGTTCTGATTGAAAAAGTATATTCCCGGCTTTGTAAATTCATAATCAAAGCGTCTTCTGCATAACGACTAAAGGAATATAATTTGTCTTCTCCCTCATCCGAGAAATCAACGCGTACATATTCAACATCTTGTTCTTGAGGAAAATTCCAATTAAAGGAAATTTCTCCATACCCGACCTCATAGGTAACCTCTCCTATGGTTGGTAAAGTGACAGCTGTTTCTTTATCGCAAGAAAAAAGGGATAAAAGAAACGCCAAAATAATTGTTTTAAAATAAATTAATCTATTCATTATCTCTTGTGTTATTTTACATATTATGCATTCTGAAAGTTCTGCAATAATCAGTATCCAGGATTTTGTACTAAATTTTTATTTTTCTGTACCTCTGTATATGGGATAGGCATTAAATAATTTCGTGGAGATGCGAAGTTTCGTGGGATATTAGGAGAATTTCCCCCTGCTACAACACGACCATCCAACGGTGTTGGAGTACAGAACTCTTCAAAATCGTTTGTCATGATATTATTTCCTTCAGGAGTGGCATCGAAATATTCTCCAGCCAAAAGCCATCTTCGCATATCCCAGAAATTTTGATGCTCCATATACATCTCTATCATACGTTCCTGGCGAACTATTTCTCTCATCTTTGCTTCAGTGAGTGAAACCCCTATACTTCCCCAAGCCGTTTCAAGAGTTGGAATTCCTGCTCGTTCACGGATCTTGTTGATATATACTTTTGCTTCATCTAAATCTCCCGATTCAACACATGCTTCAGCATAGTTAAGATATAACTCACCTAGTCTGAGCACCGGCCATGGGTATTCTCTATGCCCACCTCCTCCTGAATTTGATGCAGGATGAACACCTTTTTTATTGAGAAAACCCGTTGGGCTATAGTTATTGCTACGCTGTTGAACACCACAGGCCTGGTTACGCATAAATTGAGTTAAAACTTTCATATTATTTATACCGCGGAAATTTGAGTCCTCGTATGCGTTATGCCCAGAACCCTCATAGTATCTTCCCTGGCACTCGTAATAACCGTTATGGAAACTTATCCATGCATAATAACGCGGTTCCCGGTCAATATTCATCTTTTGTGTTTGTCCTTCACCGTTGATATCATCTTCATCAAAAACCGTGGGTGAAAATCTTTTCTCATAATCGAATGCAGGATCCTGATCTATGGGAAGTCCGTTTTTTGAATAAAAACGGTCCAACATTGTCAATGTAGGTGAAATACCATTCCATGAATGTTCTATGAGCCATGGCCGGGATTTATTCTGCATAGAAAAAAATCCCTCCGGACGTGCATCGATCCAAATATGTTCTTTACTTGCTTTATCAACCAGCGTAAACCTCAGTGCCCGTTGAATGGGATCCGCAGGTTCAGGCAAATCCCCGGCAGTCGCATCTGCCGGCATATAAAGCCTATGCCCAACTGCTTCTGCAGCCTCAATCGCTTCTTTGCACGCTTCTTTTGCACGCGACCATTTATTAACATCAAAAGTAGTGTTAATCAATGAAGTCCCATCGGGATTTTTAAAATCAGCATACATGCTATTACCATTGTACAATGGTGAAGCTGCATAAAGCAACATACGTGACTTAATTGCTTTGGCCGCAACGCTGGTAGCTAATCCCATCAACCGATTTGACCTATTAGCGGGAAGTCTTAAGGCAACATCATCAAACCTTTCAGCAATCCAATCTACACATTCATCATAAGGAGTTCGTCCCAAAAAATCCTTGGGAGAAGTATTTATTACAGGTTCCTCTTTTACCAATATTATCGGGCCATAACAACGTAAAAGCAAGAAATGATAATA
>ENA-UOOR01001734-UOOR01001734.1-fermentation-metagenome-genome-assembly--contig:-NODE-1734-length-24549-cov-5.380338_pt1 | contig 24549 bp, 19 predicted proteins | sample MGYA00245780_ERZ724029 | MGnify/ENA primary metagenome ERZ724029 (study PRJEB28704, sample SAMN03018315) | fermentation metagenome | biome: anthropogenic terrestrial biome; feature: soil; material... | reverse complement strand
CCAAACACTATATATTGTACGGAATCTTCTTTAATGGATACAACGCAAAAAGCTTAGATAGTATCATTATGCTCTAAAAAAAGGGTCCTTAGCCAGGTCCCTTTTTAGTGTTCGCGACTTAAGAAAATACTAGTCTGTTGATGCAAGATGGTGTTCTCCCCACCATTTTACCCCGCTTAATAAGTAACGCCTAAGCCCATTTGAAAACTGATATTTTTACTTTCTTGGTCGGTTTCGGCGAGCAATCCACCCCGAAGGTCCAAGTTTTCGATCAAATCAAAAACCATTCCCAGTTCGAAAAGGGCATTCAACCGATTACTGGCCAAGGAAAGACTAAGTTCGCCGACGACGTCCATGTACTCATCGATTGGCATGGAAACATTCACTCCCAAAAATGGAGCATTATTGATGGCACCTAACATTAAAGCGAGGTTCGAATCAATCTCATACTTGGCTCCAACTTTGGTTGAATCGTTCCTCATCTCCACGGCGAATCCGAGCTGGGAGGTGATCCCGTATTCAGTACCAAGTTGTAATCCTTTGTCCCCGACAAACATCAGCGTGGTCTCTCCACCTTGCGCTTGCACATCAGCCGTCATCAGACCAAAGGCGGCTTGGGGGATGCAGAGCAAACAAATAACTAACAAACCGACGGAAAAGGATCTTCTCATGCTTGTTACCTCCTTTTACAATCTAATGCTGTTTCCTTTCGTCGCTATATACGATTTTCGTGTTCAAGACGGTTTTCCCTCTTTTAGCGGATATGGTAATTTTTACGTATTTCGCCAGTTTACCAGTACTTAGTTGTGAGGGCGCAAATACTGATCCAAAGGCTCGCGTACCATATAGTAACGGTTGGAGTTGTTCCATAACGTAAAACCAGCCGCTGGTGAAGCTAGGGTCCCGGTAACCTGCTTGAGCAGGTACTCGGTGTAAACAGGAGCTGTCATCCGTAATTCCTGCCCGGTTAAAAGGAACGCCTGTAAGTATGGGCGAATAATGCTTTCTCCTCCCGTCAAAACATCCGCCCGGAAGGAACCCTCCTCATAGATAAAGGCCGCCCGTTCCAGGTAATCTCCGGGGTAAAAGGAAGTAGGAAAATGGGAGGGGTAATACATGGGACAGATCACATCCACATAATGGGCTAAGGCACGAATGTTCTGTCCGGTTAGACCTTCCCATTGGTACCAACAGTGGAAACCGTAGAGATCGGTACTGATCGGAACCTTAAGCCCTGCTCTAGCCTGCGCCAAGAACCCTTCCAGCGCATCCACCCGCTGGGCCCCCGTTGGCTGATAGCGGTAGGAACAACGACTGAGATCGCCATCCGTCGGAAACCGGATGTAGTCAAATTGAATCTCATCAACCCCCAGCGCTTCCAGTTCGGCCGCAATGGCCAGATTGTACTCCCAAACCGTGGAAGCAAACGGATCAACCCAGTGTTCTCTTTGGACATAAGTACTGCCGCCATCGGCCTTTTTCTCCGCCACCAAGTACCGCCAGGGTCCGGTGGCGGATTGGTCCCAGATTGCATATTGATAATTATTATACTGGTACAAACGACTATCTTTGAAGACCACCACCCGCCCGATTAAATAAATGCCATTTTCCTTCGCCTTTTTAATCAGCGCTTTGATGTCAAAACGTCGTTGAACAGCGTTAATTTTATGGGCCAGCGGAACCTGGGTGTCATAGGTAACAAATCCTAGGTCATCTTTGAAATCGACAACCATCGAATTTAAACCGTTTTGTTTCATAAACCGGAGATGGTTGTCCAACCTTTGGCCGGAGGCATAATCAGACCGGACATAAATTCCATATTTATCGGCGGCTTGCGCCATTCTGGCTGCTTTCGCCGGATCCACCGTCGGTTGCTGCGGCTCCGTAATCACCGCCAACAGTTCAAAGGCAGGCCAAGCATAAACATGCGTTTCCGTATCGTAAGTAATCTGGAGCCACCAGGCTTGCGCTTGGGGGGAGTCGGCGGCGGGCACAGTAGTCGGCTGGAAATAAAGGTTTTTCACCAGTTTCCGACTGGTCTGTCCCGTCTCCAGCTGCTCCCAGATGTTAAGCGCTTTATTGTACAGATATAAACCATTCCCAAAACCGCAGGCGAGGACCAGCTTATCCGGATTTTCGGGGTGGTAGGCCAACGCGGCAATCTCTTCCTCGTAAGGTGGTTGCTGTAAAAAACTTAAATTCCGGGAAAGCTTGGTCCAATTCTGACCAGCATTGACGGTTTCATAAAAACCGGCAAAGGACGTCCCTACTAGCATCTGTTCATTATTACCCGGCGCGAGCGCAATCGCCGTTATGACACTGCCATTGTTAAAGGGAATCCGTTGCCAGGTTGCGCCGGAGTCACCGGAAAGGTAAATCCGATCCGCAGTCGTCACCGCCACCCGTTCCGGGTTTGCTGTGTCTACACCAATCGCGGTAATCGTTCGGATTTGTTCCTCCCCATCAAGATTCCTCCGGGGCAGACCTTCATTGCGAGCTTCCCAAGTTTCGCCCCCATCAAAGGAAACCAGGAATCCTTCCTCCCGCGAACTACCATACCAGAGGCTGGAACCGGTCTCGACAATCTGCTCCGGTCGAAACCAGGTAGTGCTTTCCTCCGGGGAGAATGGTAAGTCCAGCGGCTCCTGGGCCGTTGTTATTGTGGTAAAGGTCACTGACAGCGTAAGCACAATGATAATCAGATAATTGTTTAAGAAAAATCGACGACTGTTCATCTTCCGGGGAACTCCTTTGCTTCAGGATTTTTGGCATAATTTGCTTTAACTTATCTTAATTCTGTACTAAATCAAGAATTCCTTTTTTAGCCCCCGTTTACCAACAACTATTTCAAGTTTTCGGGATTTAGGCCCGTAAGTTCCGGGAGAACAAAAACGCCTTCTTTTCGCACCAGCCGTTCATCAAAGTAAATTTCCCCACCACCGTATTCGGGTCGTTGGATCAAAACCAAATCCCAATGCACCGCGGATTTATTACCATTACTGCATTCATCATACGTCGCTCCGGGCGTGAAATGAATACTCCCGGCGATCTTCTCGTCAAACAAAATATCTTTCATCGGGGTTAGGATATGGGGGTTGACACCAAGGGCGAATTCCCCGATGAACCTTGCCCCTTCATCAGTGTTAAGCACGGCTTCCAATCTTTCGCTGTCGTTCGCAGTTGCCTTAATAATCTTTCCGTCCCTAAATTCCAGAACCACCTGTTCAAAGGTGAAACCTTCATAAATCGAAGGAGTGTTATAACTGATTTTCCCGTTGACCGACTCCCGAACCGGAGCAGTAAAGATCTCGCCATCAGGAATATTGCAATGACCATCGCACTTAACCGCTGGCAATCCTTTAATGGAAAAGCTTAGATCCGTCCCCGGACCGACAATCCGGACGCTGTCGGTAACGTTCATTAAGTCAACCAAAGGGTCCATTGCCCCAGACATTTTGGCATAATCCAAATTACAAACAGCAAAGTAAAATTCCTCAAATTGCTCTACACTAGTCGAGGCCAGCTGTGCCATGGAAGCGTTCGGATAACGCAGAACACACCAGCGGGTATGGGGCACCCTTTCTTCGGAATGGACCGGCTTCTGATAGTAGTTTTTGTAGATTTGCAGCTGCACCGCTGGGAGATCCGCCCACTCGTTCACATTATCGCCAGCCCTAATCCCAAGATAGGCATCCATCTCCTTCATCCGGGCTCTGTCCCACCGCCCCATCGCTTCCACCTGGTCTACTTGGGCGTTTTTGAGTAATTCGCGCCAAAGCGAAGGATCGGCCAAAGATAAAAAAGGCACCCCGCCGCTTTGGTAGGTCTCCCGGATTAATGCCTGTGTAAACTCGGGTACCAGGCCAGTAGTTTCAATTAATATTTTATCCCCTGGTTTTACAGCAACGGAATAATTAATTAAAGAACCTGCTAATTGCGTTAAACGTGGATCAATCACTAGAATCATCCTATCCTATTTTTTTGTTTCGCGGTCGCCGACCGGAAGGGTAAAAAAGAAGGTGCTTCCGATCCCCGGTGTGCTTTCAACCCAAACCTTGCCTCCGTGTGCTTCCACTAAGTTCTTGGCGATGTAAAGGCCTAAACCAATTCCTTCCTCCCCAAGACTACGCACCCGAAAAAAGCGGTCGAAAACATGGGGCAAATCGCTGGCTTTGATCCCTTTCCCCTGATCGCGGATGGCCACGACCATCCACTCGCCCTCCGCCCGAAAACTAACCTCGACCGCTGTCCCTTTCGGGGAGTACTTTAAAGCATTGGAGATAAAGTTGGCGATGATCCGTTCCAACCGATCCAGATCAGCAATCACAGGAGGCAGCGAACGCCCACCGCTGATCTGAATCCGTTCGATTTCCATTACCCCCTGCATGCGGAGTAAATAGTCCCGGATAAACCACTCCAAATCCAAGCAAGTGGTTTTCAGCACCATCTGCCCGGACTCCAGTCGTGTTGAATCCACCAAATCGGCAATCATATTGCTCATCCGCAGCGAAGAAGTGGCAATCGCCTGCGCACTGTTGCAAATTCTACTATCACGGGCAATCAGTCCCAGCAATTGGGCATGGGATAAGATCACCGCCAATGGAGAACGGAGATCATGGGACACCATCTGTAAATAGTCATTCTTTGTCTGTTCCAAGCGGCGTAATTCGGTGACATCGCGAAGGGTAACAAGAACCATAAAGACTTGTCCCGTCCGGTCTTTAACCTCATTAACACTGATCAGGAGATGCCGCAGGCTGCCGTCGGCCCTCTCTAGCAGATACTCCTCTTCGGTAAAGAAGACTCCGCCCTTTAGCCACGTCGTCGGTACTTCGGACTGCGCAAGCGCCTTCCCGTCTTTGTTCTGGAGGGCATCAGAAGGAAGCAAGCCTTCAAGGGTCTCTGGCCGCTCTTGAACACCGGTTAGCTCCAATGCTACCTTGTTGGTTAAAAGTAAATGGCCATCAGGCATCACCAGGGCAACTCCTTCACCGATATGGTCAAGGAGCACCTGTTTCTGTAACGCCTGTCTTTCCACGTCCAATCTGGCCTGTCGTTCACTGGCCAGTAATTTTTCCCGTTCCTGTTCGGCTTGTTTCGCCTTGGTAATATCACGAATCGCAACTACGCCAAAGATCAGTTCTTCCTGCCGATTACGGACCGGTGTACCGCTAAAGCTTCCAATCCAGGAACGCTCTTCTTTTAAATCATCAACAATTAGTTCTAAATCAAGAAAGGTCTCTCCTCGTAACGCTCGAATCAACGGCCAGTCATTGGTGGGGAGCGGTCGTGCGGAAAGATCTTTTAATAAAAACCTAGCCTGATATACGGCGATTGAACGTAACGCTTCATCGCTGGTGCGAAAACCGATGATCTCAAGACCGGCTGGGTTTGTATACACAATCTGACGCTGGAGGTTGATAATAATAATCCCTTCCGTTAAACTATTCATTACTGCTTCCATTTGGGCCAAGCCGGTTTCGGCAATTCCCGCCCGTACTTCGGTTTGCTTTTTGGTTTTGAACTCATCGGTCCGGTCAATGATAATAAATAAAAACAACGGTTCCTCATGGTCATGGGATTCCAACCGGATAATGGCTAAATGACAGTAGACAACCCCACGTTTAAAGCCGTCGATCCGAAAGTCAGACGCCAAATAAGGCTCCCCGGTCTCTGCCACCTGATGGAAATACTCCGTTAAACCGCTGGCCTCGGCTCCTGGGATCAGTTCACTCAAGACATGACCCAGTGCATTAGCTTCGCTCAGTTCCTCCTCTTCCATGAACTCCCGACACACCGGATTTGCCCACTCAAGCCGTAAAGAAGCACCCTTAAAAACAGCGGTTCCGACCGGTGTGTTTTGGAGTGCTACTGCCGAGAGAAACTGCTCAAAGTGGCGTTTACGATGGGGGGTGGATAAAAAGAATCGTCCGTTTCCAGTTCCCCGTAGCACAAACATCCAACCGATAAAAGTACGCTCTGACCCAAAGACCGGCATAATCTCCATCTTTCGATCAATAAAGGGTTCTCTGCTCTCCCGTACTTGGGCGCAGATCCAAACGAGCACAGGCTCCCAATCCGGAAAGATCGTATCGATCTTCGCCCCTAGAATCTCCTGCTGGGGGGCAACATACTGCTGGGCAAAACTGGGATTGTACTTTCTAACCGTATAATCCGGCCCGATCAGGACCATCCCTTCCGCCGCCTGCTGAAATAAACTCTCCAGTACAGCAGTCTCTTCCGGTGAAGATAACGGAGCATTAGACTGTTCCATCCCAAAATCCACCCCTTCTTCTTACGGAAGCATCCTTCTCTATACTTCTAAACCCAAATCATTTCTCCTGTTCGGTCGTGGCGTACACCTGCGAGATAAAGTAAAAAAAGCCCTTTAGCAAGAGCTCGTTTTCGTCGAAGGCAAAGACCTCCGGTTCTTTTTATATAATAATGTCTTTCAGAGGTTATTTATCTTTGTCTCCTTGTTGCCTTTTGTCACAAAAGGTCAGCTTGCTCTGAAAACATTAAGTAAACTGGTGCGCCATCGGGGACTCGAACCCAGGGCCCGCTGATTAAGAGTCAGCTGCTCTACCAACTGAGCTAATGGCGCATATATGGTGGCGGTGACTGGAGTCGAACCAGTGACGCTACGGGTATGAACCGTATGCTCTGACCAACTGAGCTACACCGCCAACGACAACTGCAAACTTGATTATAATACATTATGCCTGTTTAAGCAAGATCATTTTATTAGAAATTATTTGCTTAAAAATGGGATAGACGCCCTCCGCCCCTACCTCCGCGTTTTGAGTCCTGACTTTTTTTCAAGTCGGATTGGCGTTCATCAGAATCCTTCATAAACTTCGCTAACTTATCCTCAAACGACTGTAGGTTTTGCCGGCTTGGCTTCGGTTGGGCTTGTCGGATCGAAAGACCAATCTTCCCGTTTTGCATCGACAAAATCTTTACTTTAACTTGATCATTAAGTTGCACGAAATCTTTAATATCTTTAACATAAACATCCGCCACTTCGGAAATGTGCACCAATCCGGTTGTTCCTGGCGTCAGCTCCACAAACGCACCAAAATTAGTGATCCCGGTGACCTTCCCTTCCACAACCTGGCCCACCGCAAAAGACATATTCAGTTTTTTCCTCCCCTTTAAAATTAGAATACTCCACTAAGCTAATATATCATATTATATCCTAGTAAAAAAAGTGTTGTCAAGTTTGTACCATTAAATATTACGCTAATCCACATCTTTCAATGAAAGGGCAATACGCTTACGTTCCGTATCAATGCTCAGAACGCGCGCTTTGATCTTCTGCCCAACAGAAACCACTTCAATGGGATGGCGGATATACTTCGTCGCCAATTGGGAAATATGGGCAAGTCCGTCCTGTTCCACCCCGATGTCGATAAAAGCGCCGAAGTCGACCACATTTCGGACCACACCGTTTACGATCATCCCGCTTTGCAAATCCTTGAGGGATTTAACATCACGACGAAAGACCGGTCCCGGTAATTCTTCCCGAGGATCCCGGCCCGGACGGCACAGACCGTCCACAATATCCTGCAGCGTGGGAAGACCTATCTCCAATTGAAGTGCCAGCGTTTCTAAGTTAAGTCCCTTTAATCTTGTTCTTAGTTCCTCGAGACGGGTCGGAACCTTCAGATCCTCACTGCTATAGCCTAAAGAGGTCAAAAGCGCTTCCGCCACATGATATGATTCGGGGTGAATTCCCGTATTATCTAAACTAAATTCGCCCTCGGGCAGACGGAGAAAACCGGCAGCTTGCGTAAAAGCATGGTTTCCTAACCTTTTTACCTTTAAAAGTTCATCTCGCCGCCGAAAGGGGCCCGTCGTTTCTCGGTACTCCACAATTGATCGGGCAAGCGTAGGTCCGATCCCCGCCACATTCTGCAGTAACGCCGCAGACGCCGTATTCAGGTCAACGCCAACATAGTTCACACATGATTCAACTACCCCTTTCAAAGTCTCGCCAAGATAGTTTTGATTCACATCATGTTGATATTCCCCAACACCAAGGGCTTTCGGTTCGATCTTGACCAACTCAGCCAGGGGATCCTGGAGTCGTCGGGCAATGGAAACAGCGCCCCGCATGGAAACATCATAATCAGGCAACTCTTCCCGGGCTAATTTTGACGCCGAATAAACGGAAGCCCCTGCTTCGCTAACGATCGTATAGTAAACCGGCCGCTCGATTCCGGACAGAGTCTCGGCAACCAGTTCCTCGGTCTCCCGTCCGGCCGTGCCGTTGCCACCGGCGATCAGATCTACTTGATACTCTTCGATCAAGGCGGTTAAAGTTGTTTTTGCCTTTTCCCACTCCTTCTGGGGCGGATGGGGAAAGATCGTCGTCGTCGCCTGAATCCGACCAATCCCATCGACCACCACCACTTTACAACCAGTACGAAACCCCGGGTCAATCCCGAGAATGGTCTTCCCACGAACCGGAGGTTGCAGTAATAGTTGGCGCAAGTTAAGCCCAAAAACTTTAACCCCTTGCTCTTCTGCCGTTTCAGTTAATGCCGCCCGAATCTCCCGTTCAATACTAGGTAAGATCAAACGATCTAGACTGTCTGCGACCGTTGCTTTCAGATAGGAAGTAAATATACTAGTATTGCCTTTCAAGACCAATGCTTCCAATTTACCCAACAGCGGTTCGGTTTCTAGTTGCAGTCTTACCTTCAAGTGGCCTTCCTTTTCCCCACGGTTTAGCGCCAAAACGCGGTGGGGCGGGATCCGCTTCACCTGTTCGGCATATTGATCATATTGCCGATAAACTTGGGCCTCCGGTTCCTCTGTTTTTAACTCTGCAGCAAGCATTGCGTTCTCCCATAAGAAGTCCCGGATGATCCGGCGCCACGTGGCTTGGTCAGCAATTTGTTCGGCAATAATATCCAGCGCTCCGGCCAACGCTTGTTCCGAATTCTCTACTCCTAAGTCGGGGCAAAGATAGGGGGCGGCCACTTCCTGGGGATCTCCCTCCGTTAGTTCCTGCGCCCAAATCAGCGCCGCGAGCGGTTCTAGTCCCTGTTCTTTTGCCTTTGTTGCCCTGGTCCGCCGTTTGGGACGGAATGGTCGGTAATAGTCCTCCACGTCCTGACGAACAGTAGCTGCTTGGATCGCCTGCGCCAACTCGGGAGTTAATTTCCCTTGTTCCTCAATACTACGAATTACTTCTTCTTTCCTCGCTTCCAAGTTACGCAAATAAGTTAAGCGTTCTTCCAAACGCCTAAGTTGCTCCTCATCCAACCCGCCGGTAACTTCTTTCCGGTAACGGGCGATAAACGGTAAAGTATTGCCTTCGTCAAATAACTTAATAGTCCGATTGAGCTGTTCAAGCCCAAATCCTAGTTCTGATGCCAATTGTTTAGTCAGATCCACGCTTCAAACCGCACCCTTTCTTTCTATGCTGCCCGCCACTGGTAGAGAGCTTAATCCTGATCTATTTCAAGCGCCGGAGTTGGGTCCGGCGTTTGTAAACGTGCTTCTAATTCTTCCAGGAATAACTTTTTTTCCTGCAAAAGGGCCTCCACTTCCCCTAAACGTCGGTTATAAATAAAAAGCTGATAAACGCCGCTGAGCAACTGATAGATCAAGGTGAAAAGCAGGATTAAGAAAAGAAGAGTGAGTCCGTTCGTCTTAAACCAGCCACGCCGTCTCTTCGATTTAGCCTGATCCGGAAAATCGATGACCTGATCCATCTGGTCTACTCCTTTCTCTCCAGCTTGTCCAACCTAATAATAATTCGCTACCCGCCTTCCCAATCCTGCTGTAGAACCAAACTTAAGTAAAAAAGCCCCGTCGATGCCGGAGTTTCCGCTTCACTAGTTTTAGCGAGAGATAGACCGACGAATGAAAAACCCACCGGTAACAGGCCACCCCGATCAACAAACTGACTCCTAAAGAAACACGAAGTTCTCCTAAGTTCGTAAAGAGCAGGGCTGGGAAGATCAGCAGCACCGAAAGCACCCAGAAACAAAAATCACCGACTTGCCGTCGTTTGGTAAACAATAAAAGGAAACAATCATAAAGCAAGCCCCAAACCATTCCCGTTAAAAAAAGTAGCGTTAGCGAGCTTAATTGCCACTCGATCCCTTCCATTTCACGTTCGCCTTTCCATTCGTTCCTTTTTTCTTACTTCTATGCCCTCCTCCGGGATTTATGCCTCACGGAACAAAATCAGCGGATTTTCCGGAGATGTCGGTGGCCCCAAATCAATAAAATCACCCACAAAACCATTGTGAAAATGAAGAGCCCTTGCAGTAAGGCATGGCCAAAACAATGGGCATTATAAAGCGCCCAAAAGTGTTCCGGGTTGTCGGCCGAGAGCAAGGTCCCGATGCGTTGGAGATAATTCCTAGTCTCCCGATACTTCGGGCGAAACTCCTCTAAATTCACATTGGTCAAGCCAGCGTTATAGGCTTCTAAAGCACGGCCGATTTCACCGTCATAGTGATCGATGAGTTTCCGCAGATATTGAACACCGGTAGTAATATTCGCGTCGCTGTTATAGATACAGTCCGCACCGTGGTCAACAGCGCCTGGTCGATGCCTTCCATTACAAGAAGAATCGGGATTATAGGCTTGCCACACCAAAGGAGTGATTTGCATCAAGCCACAAGCACCCTTCGGGGAGTAAGCCAATGGATCAAAGCCACTTTCCACTTGAATCACTGCCGTGATCAAATCCGGACTCACATCGGCCATGAGGGCGTTACGCTTAATAATCCCCTCTATTTCCGTGCTGACCGGAATCGCCACCTCACAATCGGAAAAGTAACCTCCCAATACTCTTTCGAGCTGTGTTTCCTGCCCTTCGACCCAAAAATACAAAGTGGCGGTTAACAAAAATGTTCCCAACATAAACCAGAGGAAGGCGCTGAAAATCATCCGAGAAGGCCGCGGCCGAAAGGCGTCAATCAAGAGTAAGAAGGGACTGCAAAGAATCTGTAAAACTCGGAGCAAAAGCTTCTTTTTTCCCGCCAGCGGATTTACGGTCTCCATAACAACCCCCCTCGTCCTCAATATGGTAAAAAATCCGGGTTTCCCCGGATTATATCGCCTTTAGCTGATCATTATTTATTCCGTTGGTTTAAAGCAGCCTCAAGAAAAGCCATTAGCAGCGGTTGGGGTTTATGGGGTCTTGATTTGAATTCCGGATGAAACTGGGTCGCCAAAAACCAGGGATGGTCAGGGATTTCGACAATCTCCGCCAGGTTTTTGTCCACCAACACCCCGCTGACTAACAGTCCTTTAGCTTTAAACTGATCATAATAGCGACTATTCACTTCGTAACGGTGCCGGTGCCGCTCCTGGATTACTTCTTGTCCATAGGCGGCATGGGCTTTGCTTTCAGGCCGGAGACGAATGGGCTTCAGCCCCAAACGCATGGTACCGCCCAGTTTTTCAATGTCTTTCTGATCTGGAAGGAGATCGATCACCGGATGCTTGGTATCCCGCTGAAACTCAGAGGAATTGGCGTCCGTCATCCCGCAGACATGACGGGCAAAATCAATGATTGCGCATTGCAGACCAAGGCAGATCCCTAAATAGGGTACTTTTTGTTCCCGAGCAAAGCCAGTAGCTGCGATCTTCCCTTCGACACCGCGGTAGCCGAAGCCGCCCGGGACCAAGATCCCATCCATCCCAGCAAGCAGCTTTTCAGCTCCTTCCGCTTCGATCTGTTCCGCATCGACCCAATGAATCCGGACCCCCGTTCTTAGCGCCACACCGGCATGGTGCAAAGCTTCCGTCAGGCTCAAATAGGCATCAGGCAAGGTCACATATTTACCGACCAAAGCAATATCCACTTCATCCTGGGGATTTTTAATCTGTTCTACAAATTGACGCCAAGTAAGCAAATCTCGCTCGCCACAGTTTAAACCGAGACGTTTGATAATTAAATCGTCCAAACCGGCTTTTTCAAAACAAAGGGGCACTTCATAGATGGTATCCACATCCCGGTTGGAGATGACAGCCTCCTGATTAATATTGCAGAAAAGGGCAATTTTTGCTTTTACATCATCCGGGAGGATCTTCTCCGATCGGCAGACAATCACATCCGGTTGAATCCCGATCCCGCGCAGCTCTTTAACGCTATGTTGGGTCGGTTTGGTTTTCAGTTCCGCTGAAGTGGGAATATAAGGAACCAGCGTCACATGGAGATACATGACATCATCACGACCCACGTCGGATTTAAACTGTCGAATTGCTTCCAAAAAGGGGAGACTTTCAATGTCACCAACTGTACCCCCGATTTCCACGATGACTAAATCGGCCATACTTTCCTCCGCCACCAACCTGATCCGGTCCTTGATCTCGTTGGTAATGTGCGGAATTACCTGCACGGTCCCCCCCAGGAATTCACCGCGCCGTTCTTTAGAAAGTACCGACCAATAGATTTTACCGGTGGTCACATTATTATTTTTTGATAAGTTCTCATCGATAAAGCGTTCATAATGACCCAGATCTAAGTCGGTTTCTGCGCCGTCGTCGGTCACAAAAACCTCACCATGTTGGTAAGGGCTCATCGTTCCAGGGTCGACATTGATATAGGGATCAAGTTTTAAAATGGTAACTTTGACTCCTCTACTCTTCAAAAGGCAGCCAATCGATGCTGCCGTAATTCCTTTTCCCAAGGACGAGACGACGCCTCCCGTAATAAATAAAAATTTAGCCATTGTTCTCCCCCTAGTTATGAAAGTATATTGTGTCTGCCGGGTCTTTTTAGCATAACCTTTTCTTGAGCCCTAAACCTTCTTAGTACACCTTCTTATATCTGGAATTATTCTTCAAGAATAGTTTCCGGATCCGGATATTTATCCAGCAGGCCTCGGAATAAATGAATCATCACCACCTGTACAAAGCTTCCATATATGAAGATCATTAAGGGTGTAATTAAGAGAAACCCGATCCCAACCAGTACAAATAAGACAAACACCCCAATCGTAATTAAAACATTATCCAGGGTTAAAATCGCGGCCTTCTTAATTACCTTTTTCATCGTGTTTTCTTGCAAAACAATAAAACCCGGTAAATATAGGGTAGTCAACAACAGGAAACAAAAAAGATAAAACAGGAAAATCCCCAGAATCTTGAGGGCAAAATGATCCAGCGCTAGTAAACAAATCAACAGGTCAACCAAACAAAAGATGAGCATCCCCCCGTAAAGCCCATAAACCCGCGCCGACAACCAATAGTGTTTCCGTAGCCCCGTCCAGAATCCTTTGAATTCAGCGTCATTATCAACCACCTGATTCATCTGGTGGAAGAGGGCGGTCTGTACCGGTCCGAGGATCAAAGCACTATAAGGGACCCCGAAAAGTAAGAATAAAAAGAGGAGGGTTATCGGATTGTCTTGCTGTTCCAAACTGACCATAAGCATATCGAAAAATATGAAGGTAACAGGGATAGAAACCAGAAACCACAGTACGCTAACGAGGAGAGAATAACCGAGATGGTTGTAAATATCAATCACCGATTGCTTAAGAACCAAGAAGATGTTCCGTTTCTTTTTCGCATCCGACATTACAGCTTTGCCCCCTTACCTGGTATTTCGTTAAAAAACCGTCGTCATTAAAAGAAAGGTCACCTAAAATAGGGACCTTTCCTTAAGCTTATGAAACTTTTTGTCCACTAGTCGATGGGATATTGCCGCTCTCTGCCGGTTTACCCGCTTTCCGATTGTCGGTAACATAAAAGCCATCGCCTTTGAAGATAATCCCAACGTTATGGCTAATCTGGCGGTGAACTTCCCCACCACAATGGGGGCAAACAGCTAGGGGTTCCGCGGTAATCTTTTGAACCCACTCAAAGTGTCCACACTGTGAACACTCGTAGTCATAGGTCGGCATCTCCTCACCTCCATTAACTACAAAATTTTAAGCTACAATAGTTTCTGCAATGTTGCTCATATTTGTAACTTCCATCTTTATAATATAAGGTAATCCCTGTTTGTTGTCAAGATCACCTTCCCCGGGGGGCTTTTTACCATGAAAAAAGGCGCCGTTGGCGCCTTTTCCCGAATCATTATCATCCTCGTAGTTCCTTGGGGATCAGCAACTTCCGCCCAGAAACCAATTCTTGGTCGGGATTGGTTAAGTAGTTGGCCGCAGCAATCGTTGCCATGGTCGAATTATAGCGGCGAGCGATTTGCCACAAGGTATCTCCCGACTGCACCACGTAGAAGAGCATGCTTGGCTTTGGCCCTTCCTCCGGCAGAACCAGCGCACTGTCGGTAACCAGTGCAATTTCTCTGTTTTTGGTTACCCGAATCCGGGCTTTAAATTCCAAAGTAAGTTTAACCGTTCTCCCATCTACCTGCTCGCTTTTGATCTGCTGTAGATTAACAGTACACCGGGATTGCATTTCTGTTTCCACTCCGGGTAATTCCAGCGCGGTCCCGAAGCCTAGGGCTGCTGCGTTCCCCACCCCCCATGTGGCGGTTTGCAAGGTCGCGCTCTCCGCTTCCGCCCCGGCAGTCTGGTACAGAAGGAACCCGGCCATTTCTCCGGTCACCATCAATTGATCGGAGGAGAGCTGCCACTCTAATTTCGGTTCCAAAATGCTTACTTGCAAGACTTTTCCTAGATCAGGATAGCCCGCCGGAAGCGTAAGCATTTTTTCGACCGTGATTAACCGCTCGGCATCTTCCACTACTTCCACCCAGGCGACGCTTTCCCGCTTTAGATCGATAATCCCTTCCCCTGCCGGGCTAACATCAATAATGGCGTTAATTTGCTTGGTTTTACTTAAACAAACCTCCACCCCAAGCTGAGCCTGAACCCGAAAGCTTTCTGGATGGGTCGATGTAAACTGCACCCCTTCAACCCAGATTTCATAATCGACGGCAGGCTCCTGCAACACCGGTGTTTCGGCCGTGATTTGGAAAGGGATGGCCCCACCGTTTTCTGCCGTCCACTTTTGGGTCTCCACACCGCCTTCGTGCCCATCTTCGGCCAAGGTAACGTAGGCCAAATGCACTTCTAACTTGCCTTCGATGTTGACCCGGTCCTTCGCGAAAGCCGCCGCTAAGCTTACGGGATAAACCTGGCAACTCAACAAACGCGCCAAGGGTGGTTTCGGGTAAGTGAGCGGGAATTGCTGATTGATGTCCCGTTTTACATAAGTTTGCAAAACCGGCTCGGCGATTACTAAATGCTCGACTTCGGTGTGAATCCCTGCTTCGGCCTTGATCTCATCGATAAAACCAACCTGAGCAGATTGGTTGGCGTATAACTGTACTTCCAGCTCCAACCGGTATTTTACCGCTCGCACGGTCCCCGGTTCTAGTTTGATCTTGACTAACCGGGCGTGCCAATCCCAAGTTGCAGCAGCTAAATCCGGCAAACTAATTTCCCCATTGAAGACCGCTCCATTAATGCCGCTCAGAATTAGGCCGTACGCCGAAACTTGATCCAACTTCTCTTTACTCTGATAAACCAGATGGGTCTCAACCGTTCCCGATAACAATAGTTTGTTACCATCAATTTCTCCAGCAACCTCCGTCAGATAACCATGGGCAGAAAGAACCGCTTCCAACTCCGGATATTCTTCGGGTAAATAAAGCTCGCCTTCGATTTCCAAGGATCGACTGGCGGCATACAAGGTTCTTTCCATCGTGGCTTGCCCATGACGACAAGTTAACATACTACCCCCTCCTTGTCATAATTTGCGTTTTAAAGCGCGCGGCCTTATCCTCCTTTCTAAGGCCGGATCTCCTTTCTCCAAATAATTATGCCAACACGCCATGCTTCATGACCAGAATCCGGGGGGTAGCTAGAAAATATTGACTCCCTTCCTTTTGCCATCCTTCCCACCAATTGTCCGACCCCGTCAGTAGAATCCCGCGTAAATTTAAGTTATCGATCTGGTGCAACATCCCTCTAATCGTTAGCCGGTCGGCAACAAGAACGGATCGCACTTCGCCTTTTAACCGATATTGGTAAAAAATCCACCCGTGGACGCCCACCCTTTTTAAGTCTCCGGTTCGGTTGAGTCGCGCGATCCTGGCTTCCGCCGCCGTTAAAAGCCGCTGGGCACCGCTGGCGTCTTTCTCTTGTGCCCGGAGATCAAAATGGACAAGCAACCGAGTACATGGGTAATGGGTCAGGATCTTTTTAATTTCCCGCAACCAAACCCCGTGGGTATAGTGGTCAGAAACGAAAACCGGGACCGAAATGATCACAGCATCAGCTTCTTCTGAAGTAGGAAAACGCTGATGTTCCGTAGTTAACCACCAGATCAGCTCAGAATGGCCTTGCTTCCGCACCCGCCGGAGAATCCTTCGCTTTCTTTTTGAGAGCGGCTCTACCGTTAAATCCAGTACCCAAGCCGACGGTGGATGGGCATAATTACTAACCAACGCTGTAAACTCTTGTGGCTGTACATAACGGAGAAGGTTCAGCCCACCGCAGGTTGCTCCCTGTTTTGCCTCTTCCTCCGCCGGAACTTCACTGGCAACCCCTATAATTAATTCCCGTCTTTCCAACATTAGTGGTTGTCCGGTCGCAACCCGCCGCAAACGTCTTCTCGTTTCGGGGTCTTTAAATGCCTGGAAGCCAACACCATATTTGGCAGCCAGGCTGCTGATGGATTCGCCTGCTCCTGTTTTTGGCATAACCCGGTTGAAAATTCCAGCTTCCGTCAATAGTTTGCACGTATCCGGACCGCTCACGCCATCAGCGGCCAGACAGTAGGCCCTTTGGAAAGCTTTTACTGCTTCTCTCGTTAAAAGATCATATTCTCCTGTTCCTTCCCCATCATAAAGTCCTAAGCGAGTTAATAACTCCTGTAATTGTCGAACATCCTGTCCTCGATCCCCTAAAGATAACCACCGTTTACCAAGGGGTAATCCGGTCACCGGTAAAATCGCTAGACGGGGCATTACTCCCATCTCCTTAATCCTTAATTTCCCAAGTCCCCTTTTTTGGGGCGCCAAGCATTACATGATATGAAAGGATCAGAAAGATGGTACCGGACGCTCCCCTTCTGGGTCAGCAAAAAGCGGCTTGTTGAAGCCGCTTTTTACTCCTTGTTTTTTAGCTCTGCCAAAAAGGCCTGCGCCTCTTCGTTTTCGGGGTTGATCCTAAGCGCTATCTCCAGTTCTCTGATGGCTTCCGCAACCCGATTTTGCTGGTAATAGACCGCACCTAAGATATAATGGAACCCTTCAACATCATTGTTTAAAGCAATTCCCCTGATACAATCTTCCTCCGCACCGGCCAGGGCGCCGGCGTTAAAGCGGTAAAATCCGCGGTAGAGATAAGCGCGGACTAGTAAAGATTCTACTTCAGCTTCGCCCGGCTGCATCTGCCAGCATTGTTCAAGATTAACAACAGCATCCTCCCACTCCTCGGCCACCAGCGCCTGCACACCTTTTTCAAAATAAACGGCCGCCAACATTTTTTTCGTCAGTCCGGATCGGGGATTTAGGCGATAGCTCTCGGCTAATAACGGAAGGGCTTTGTCTAAATCACCCCGTTCCAGCGCGATTCTTCCGGCTTCTACTGGAAGATGCCAACTTGTCGGCGGCGGCATGATCGCTTTGATTGTCGAGAAGACCAAGATGAAAAGGAACAAAACCCGCCACAGCCACCGGCTGGACAATCGATCCTTTTTATTCAGGCCTAAAGCGTAGGCGCAGAGTACCCCCCCAAGTAAGCCCCCCAGATGGCTTATATAATCGATTCCGGGGATGACAAAACCAAGGATCAGATTGATCACTAACATTACCCAAAGGCTGCGGCCGAATAAGCCTTTAGCCGCCTGCGGTCGTCGGATACTGAAATAGACTAACGACCCCAAGAGACCGAAAATAGCCCCGGGCGCACCTACCGCGATCGTATCCGGTCGGAAAAGCACACTGGCAATGGTCCCCAAGAGGCCCGCACTAAAATAAATCACCAAAAAGCGGCCTTGGCCAAAGAATTTCTCCACCAAGGTACCCAGCTGCAGCAGGGCAACGGAGTTAAAGAGGAAATGTTCCCAACCGGCATGTAAAAAAAGGGGCGTCAGTAAACGCCAGTATTCCCCCATCCACAGCCGGGGGTTATATTTCGCGCCCAGCTCAATAAGGACAGTCGTATTGGTACTCCCACCGCGGATAATTTCAATTAAAAATACGATGAAATTAATTACGAGCAAAAGATGGGTGAAGCTAAGTGGTGTCGGCTGCTTACCATCGCCGCCGTTAACAGCTTGTTCCGTCGGGGCAAGCACAGTTGAATCAGTCGCCAACTGGAGAATCTTGTCCTCAACTTGCCAGCGAAAATGGGGGTTAACTTTATATAAATCCTGGTCCGCCTTGATCCAGATTGCTTCAACCCAAGGCATTTCCGCCAGGAAATCCAGGAGCTTCTTTTCTGTTTGGGGCCCACCCGCGGAGATAATCAAAACGGCTATTGCTAACGGGATCCGCCCATTGCCCTCCGTAACCACGGTCTGAATCAGAAAATCACGCCATTCCTCCGCTTGGTGCCAGCCTGTCCCCACCAACAATAGTTTTTGCCGGTTGTATTCTGCTTTGGCCAGCAGAAGAAACCCATCTTTAGAGGGGGCCGACCGCCTTTCATAGCCTAAAGCGGTGAACCGGGAAATCATAACTCTTAGCTCGTCCAGGTTCATGGTGAACACCTTCCCTGCTTGGGCTTTTTGCGTTGTTATTTGATTTAAGTATTTCGATAACAACGCAAAAAGCTTTGCTTTGAGTTATTTCGTGATCGGGCGCATAAATCCTCTCCGCTTACTCTTTTCCGCCCTTTCAAGCACTAAAAAGAGCCGGCGAACCGACTCTTTCCGCTTTAATCAAAAGCAACCGTCTTTACTTGTAAATCACTAAAATCTTTTAACTCATCGGTCAAGCGATCCACCGCCGCCGCTTCATGCATCAAAAGGACAATCAACCCGCGGTCCTTGTCAAAACTGGGGATCCCGAAGCGGCCGACAATATCCCCACCATACTTGGTGAGCACTGATTGCACTTCTGGCGCCAGATCCGCCCGGTGCGCAACCTGCATCCCCACCACAAAAGTTTGATCGTTCTGCCCGAAGACAGGCACCACCTTTCGCCTAAATACATAGTCTAACAGTAAATAGGGGGCAAGGAGGAAACAAGATGTCCGATCATGAGGTGAAAAGTTTCCCGAAAAAACGGATCTACAAAAGGCGAAGCATAAGCCAGACCCAACCACCGACAGAACCACCCTCGTCAACACCGTCCAAGGGTTTACCCCCCGAAGATTTAGCTGCTTTACTAGAATTAGCGCCTAAACTTAGTCCGAAAGGGCAGGAAGTAATCGGCCTTCTCCTCAAGGTCTTTAATGAGAAAGGGGAACTCAATACTGATCAGCTACTACAACTAATCAGCAATTACAATGGTCAGGCGATAAATGCCCCGCCTAAGAACAACCCTAACCCTAATCTCTCTTCTGTAATCAGTATGTTACCGTTACTAACCTCCTCCCTTAGCAACCAAGGTATTAACCCAACCGTCCTCGCCAGCCTCGTTAGTATGCTGGCCGCCAACCGACCACGGGAATAGCGAACCCCGGGTGACACCCGGGGTAAATTTTTTCTTTACTGCTCCATTTGTTTAGCGAGAAACCCCGCCGCCGTCTCTGCCACTTTGATTTCTAAATCGCCCATGGTCACCCCTGGTTCTTTCGAAGTTAAAATTACCGCCCCGATCGGATCCCCTTCAGCAATAATCGGCGCAATCACCTGCGCAGTATACTTACATTCCCCATCATCCTCCAAGGTCACACAGGCTTCACAGTATTTGTGTTCTCCTGGAGCCGAAATTAAAACAACCTTCCGTTCTTCAATGGCATTTTCCACTGCCTTTGAAATAGGTTTATCAATAAACTCCTTTTTCGGTGCCCCCGCCACCGCGATCAACAAATCCCGGTCAGCAATTAAGGAAATGTGTCCGGTCGACTCATATAAAGAATCAGCGTATTCTTTGGCAAAATCCCCCAGTTCACCAATGGGTGAATACTTCTTTAAGATCACCTCTCCCTCTCGATCCACAAAGATTTCAAGGGGATCTCCCTCCCTAATCCGGAGGGTTCTACGAATTTCTTTCGGAATGACCACTCGTCCAAGGTCATCAATTCGCCGAACGATTCCTGTTGCCTTCATGCCTTTTCCCTCCTTCTTCCAAGTCCTCCATCCACCACCATTGTTGCAAAGCATTCAATGTTTTCAGGAGCTAACCCTTCTTTCGTTGTCCTGGATTTATTACTATTTATTGATATTATATACTGTGCTGAGCTGGAATATTCACTTAGGGGAATCGGTGCCAATAGCCTCAGATGGAAGATGGTAAGAATAGATTTCCCTCTTTAAGCTGTGAATATACTTATTAAACAGACTTCTTCTCGCCGAGCAAATAGAGGAGAGAATTTTTAAGCAGTTGCCAAGTCTTCGCCGACCCAAGTCCAGTGGTCCGCCAACGCATGATCTGTTGTCGGCCTGGTTGGAAACGAACCTGCCCCTTGTAATTAACGAGTAAAGTCGCAATCCGGTCCGCATCTAAGGCTAAACCCGGTAAGAAACGGGCGACCAGATCTCCCCGTTCCGTGGTCACCCCACTGATGCCCAGCTTTTTGGCGAGCACTTTCAGGCGGGAAATTTCGAGTAAATTCCGCACCGCAGTCGGGAGGTCGCCAAAGCGGTCTTCAATCTCCGCTTCAACTTCGTCGGCTTCCGCCAAATCAGTAATCGCAGCGATTTTTTTATAGATTTCCACCTTTTGGGCTGGATCGTTGATGTAATCATCGCCAATATAAGCATCCACAACCACCTCGATGGTGGGATCTGGTGTGTCCGGTTTTTTCTTTCCGCGCCGTTCTTTCATGGCTTCTTCCAAAAGTCGACAGTAAAGATCAAAACCGATGGCCTCAATATGACCGTGCTGTTCCGCTCCTAACAGGTTTCCGGCCCCCCGGATCTCCAAATCCCGCTGGGCGATTTTTAGCCCGGAACCTAGATCGGTAAAATCGCGAATCGTAGCCAGTCTTTTCTCCGCCACTTCGGTCAGGAGTTTATCTTTCCGAAAAGTAAAATAAGCGTAGGCCACCCGGTTACTTCGTCCTACACGCCCACGGATTTGGTACAGTTGGGAAAGGCCTAGCCGGTCAGCATCATACACGATAATCGTGTTCACATTCGGAAGGTCAAGGCCATTCTCGATAATCGTCGTACAAACCAAAATGTCACTGGCCCCTTCATAAAAACTAAGCATCACTTCTTCCAATTGGTCCTCGGACATTTGTCCGTGGGCGATCTCAATCCGTGCTTCCGGGATCAACTGCTGCAGGTAACCGGCCATCCGGTCAATGGTCTTCACCCGGTTATAAACAAAGAAGACCTGTCCTCCGCGTTCCATTTCCCGCCGGATCGCTTCGCCGATCACTTCTTCGTTAAATTCAATGACATAGGTTTTAATCGGGAAACGGTCTTCCGGCGGCGTTTCAATCACACTAATATCCCTGATCCCAATTAAGGACATGTGCAGTGTCCGTGGAATCGGCGTCGCCGTTAAAGTCAACGCATCCACGTTTTTCTTCAGTTCTTTTAAGCGTTCTTTATGGACGACCCCAAACTTCTGTTCCTCATCAACAATTAATAGTCCCAGCTCTTTAAAGGTAACATCCTTGGATAACAAGCGATGGGTTCCGATCACCAGATCGATCGTCCCTTGCTTTAGCCCCTGCACAATCTTTTCCTGCTCCCCGGGGGACTGGAAACGGCTTAAAACACTGATATTCACCGGATAGCCACTGAAGCGCTGATTGAAGGTCTGAAAATGCTGCTGTGCCAAGATGGTTGTCGGAACAAGGACAGCCACTTGTTTTCCGTCGGTTACCGCCTTAAAGGCAGCCCGCATCGCCACTTCGGTCTTGCCGTAACCAACATCGCCGCAGAGCAACCGGTCCATTGGCCGCTCGGAACCCATATCTTTTTTGATTTCGTCAACAACCCGGAGTTGGTCAGGGGTTTCTTCATAGATAAAGGCTTCTTCAAACTCTTTCTGCCAAACCGTGTCCGGCGGATATATGTAGCCTTTCGCCATGAAACGATCGGCATAAAGCACCAGCAATTGATCGGCCATTTCTTTAATGGATTCTTGGACCCGCGTTTTTACCTTTTGCCAATCAGCGCCGCCCAAACGGTTAATCCGGGGCGGGTTTTCTTCAATCCCAACATATTTTTGGATTAAACCGATCTGATCTGTGGGGACAAACAGACGATCTCGGTTTGCGTACTCAATCTCGAGATATTCGCGGCCGGCACCGTCAATCTCCAGCTTCTTAATCCCAAGATAGCGCCCGATCCCATGGTTGAGATGGACGACATAATCGCCAACGCTTAGCTCCCCCAGATCAGTAAGTTTAATCCCTTCTTTACTAAAACGGGCTCTGGTCTTTTTGGGACGCTGCCTGCGCCCGTAAATTTCCGCTTCCGTGAGGAGGAGGATCTGATCGGTGGGTAATTCCATCCCTTCGCTTAAAGGAAGCGGCGCCAGATAAATCTGCCCGGGATTTAGTCCGCCTTGGTTTGGCCAATCATTCGTCAAGAGTTCCTCCGCCTGCAATGCTTCCGCCAAACTGCGCCGCCGCTCCGCGCCGGAGACCCCAAGGACAATGGTCCACCGCTTCTCCACTCTACCCTTTAGATCTTGAACTAATTTCTTAAATTGACCGGCATAATCAGGAGCCATCCGCATGGGGAAACCTTGCATGGAACTGACCTTACTCCCTTTAAGTGACCGGTTTAAGCTGGCCAGTTGTATACTTCCCCGCTGGGCCAAGGCTGCTTGGATTTGATTAAAAGATAAATACAGTCCGGTCTCTTCTGGGAGAATCAAGCCCCGTTCGATAAAGCCCCCGAGGATCCGGGCATTTTCTTCCGCTAACGACCGCAGGTATTCACTGCCGCGCACCGGTTCATGAAGAACCACATGGGCAGCGGGTAGGTAAGTCCAGACAGGGGTTAAGTCAGCGCGCACTAAGGGTAGTAAGCGATCCATTCCGGGAAAAACCAGACCGTTTTCTACTTTCTCAACCAACTCAGCATATCGCTTCAGGAGAAGATCAGCAGCCTCCTGTGGCTTTTCTTCGTTTCCTACTTTTAGTAAACGTTGGCACTGACAGTCAACCGCCCTTTTCAATTGAGCGCGGGCAGCGGTAAATTGTTCTGCTGTCCATAACCCTTCGCGGGCCGGTAAAACTAGTGTAGACGCTAATTTATCAATGGATTTTTGGGTTTCCGGGTTAAAAGTGCGTAGCGAGTCCACTTCATCCCCGAAAAATTCAATCCGTAACGGATCCGGTCGCTCCAACGGGAAAAGATCAACAATATCCCCGCGCACACTAAATTCACCCGGGGTGTCCACCTTCTCTACGCGGTTGTAACCAAGCGTTACCAGCTGCCGGAGAAATCGGTCCCGTCCCAGCTCAACACCGATCTGAACTGGCACGACAAAAGCAGCCAGTTCTTCCGGAGGTAGTACTTTCCGCACCAGCGCCGGCCAAGACGTGATCACCATTACCTTTTCTGCCTTCAACAATTTGCCGAGGACAAAAAGCCGTTGTCCAGCCACTTCTTTTTCATAAGCTTCTTCATGGGCTAAGAGGTCATAAGCCGGAAAAAGCAGGCATTGATCGGCACCAACCAGTAAAGTAAGATCCGCCTTTAATTGTTCGGCTGACGACGGTGTACTCGTAACGATCAACATCTGCCCATCAAGCTCCCGCCGCAGCGCTGCCAAAAGCAGGGTGCTTTGGGCGCCTCTGATCCCTTGCCCTAAACTGCTTTTTCCCGTTTTAATTGTTTGCAACATTGTTCTGGTCTCCGCCCAATGGCGGACTGGTTCAATCAGTTGATCAAACAAGCCATTACCCCCTAAAATCAAACACGAAAACACAACCAAGAGGGAGAACAAGGCTCTCTTCTCCCGGTTGCTGAGAGGTTTTGCTCATAGACCATATGGTCACAGTTGATGTAATATTCTATGCGATTGGCACCGGGCCATTGTATTTACTCATTGTTTTTTCAATTCCTTCTTCAAACCAGGAGATTACAGCTTGGGCTGCCCACTGAGCGATCTCCGGGAGAGCCTTCTGTTCGGCGGCGGTAAATCGTTCTAAAACGAAATCTACGATCGCACTCTGATCCACAGGAACACCGATTCCCACTCTTAAGCGGGGAAGATCAGGCCCGGTAACACCGATAATTGAAGCTAGGCCTTTATGCCCACCAGAACTGCCTCCCGGTTTCAAACGGATCCGCCCGAAGGGTAAAGCAAGATCGTCACTGATTATTATAACCCGGTCCAAGGGAAAGTGATACTTGGTTAAAAAAATCCGCACTGCTTCCCCACTACGATTCATATAGGTCAATGGTTTAACAAGATAAAGACGGTAGCCTTTTGGTGTGACCACCGTACTACTATACTTACCATGGGCCCGGAAGCGGACCTGGTAGTGCCGGGCTAAATGATCCAATACCAAAAACCCGGCA
>ENA-UOOR01001733-UOOR01001733.1-fermentation-metagenome-genome-assembly--contig:-NODE-1733-length-24568-cov-6.924122_pt1 | contig 24568 bp, 21 predicted proteins | sample MGYA00245780_ERZ724029 | MGnify/ENA primary metagenome ERZ724029 (study PRJEB28704, sample SAMN03018315) | fermentation metagenome | biome: anthropogenic terrestrial biome; feature: soil; material... | reverse complement strand
GGACAGTTCCCTCGCTCGCAAGGACAGTTCCCTCGCTCGCAAGGACAGTTCCCTCACTCGCAGGGACAGTTCCCTCACTCGCAGGGACAGTTCCCTCGCTCGCAGGGACAGTTCCCTCGCTCGCAAGGACAGTTCCCTCGCTCGCGGAGACACTTCCCTCGCTCGCAAGGACGGTTCCCTCGCTCGCAACGACGGTTCCCTCGCTCGCAGGGACAGTTCCCTCGCTCGCGAGGACAGTGCCGGGCCGCGCCAGCACGAAGGCTGGCGCTCCGGTCCACCGGTTATCGCTCGAAGGATTCTTCGACGCCGCTTCAGTCAGGTGGCGCCAGGCGCAAGCGCGGGCTCCCGGCGTCGTCGACCCACATCGGCTCGAACGTCGCAGTCAGGAAGAAGCCGTCGCCCCGCGGCACCGCCTTCACGACGTTGCAGTCGGTCACCTCGGCCGCGTCGTCGCCGACGATCTGGCAGCGCCAATCGGACGTCGGCCGCTCGCCGCCGACCATCGTCTGCACGAAGCCCTGGTGATAGACGACGTCGGCGAGCAGAGCGCCCTTCCCCACGGTCTCGCCGTCGGCGACCCTCGGGATGAGCAGACCGGCGCACTTCGCGACCAGCGGCTTTCCGCCCTGCGTGCCGGCCGCCTCGCGACCTCGAAGCCGCTGCCTCGGCGATGCCTCCCAGCTCACGGAACCGCTCGCAGGAGCGGCGATAGAGCACATCGTCACCCGGCCTCGCTTGCCTATCTCGTGCTCGGCCCACTCGCCCTCTCGCGCGGACCCGTCGCCCGCCGCCACCGCGGGCTCCGGCTCCCTCGGTTCAGGTTCCGGCTCCGGGTCGTCCTCGCCGTCCACATCGGCGGCCCGGGCCTCGTCGGCCGGCACATCGGCCGCTGCCGCGGGCTCTTCGTCGGCATCGGCCGCCAGCGCCACACCGACAGCGGCTCCCTGCGCTTCGGAGCCCGACTTCACTGTGGCCGCCTCGGCATCGCCCGAGGGTCTTTCGTCTGCGAGCGCGTCGGCCGGCTTGTCCAAGGGCGTCGCCTCGCTGCCAGATGCAGCGGCGTTCTTGGTTGGCGAGCCCGTTGCAGCCGCCACCTCGGCGCGGCCAGCCTCGCGGCCTGCCTTGAAGCCCAGGTACCAGCCACCCCCTGCGCCCACCGCCAGACCCGCGACCACCCCAAGCACCACTCCAAGCCTCGCCCCCGCCGAACGCGTGCTCTCGGCACCCGCCTCTCGACTGTCGGCTGCCAACTCTCGACTGTCCACGATTGCCCCCGCCTCCCAGGCTGCTTCCAGCGCAGCGGTATCGGGCGCGGAAGCGCTCGCGAGGTCGACAGTGCCGGCGGCACTCTCGGCGGGCTGATCCGCACCGTGGCCGATGACCACCGACTCGAGCGACGACTCGACCAAAGAGCGCGCCTTCTCGCTCTCGATCAGCGCCTTGGGCTCCACGTCGAAAAGGCTCTCGCCGTGGAGTCCGGACGCGGGTGAGGCGACCGGCTGCAGCCCCTCGGCCTGGGGCGAGACGCCCGGCTCCTCCGTGTCGATCTCGATCGAAACCTCGACCGCCTGCTCCTCGGCCTTCAACCTCTCCCCCTCCGCGTCGGCTCGGCTCTCGAGCTCAAGCCAGGCCGCGGCATTGCCGTCCAGAGGTGGCAGCACCGCCGCTGCGCCCGAATCCGGCGATTCCGCGGGCAGCTCGGGCTCCGCGTGGAACAGCAGGTCGACGAGCGGCGCGTCGAGCGGATCTCCGACCGATGGCCGCGAGGCGTCGGCGGCTCTTCCCGGGCTCAAGCGCTGCCGGACCTGCGCCAGCATCTCCTGCGCCTCGAGGTTGTCGGCGTCCTGGTGCAGCATCGCCTCGAAGTACCCGGCCGCCTCGGCGTAGCGCCCCTGCCGACTCATGCGCAGGCCGGTCTGGAAGAGCACGCGCAGGCTCTCGTCCCATTGCTCGCGAGGCGGATGTCGGTCGGATGACTCTGGTTCGGTGCCCTCGGGCGCGAGGAACCCGTAGCGCCCAAGCTGGCGGATGAACTGCCTCAGGCTCTCGAGGTTGACCGGGATGCCGAGGCGCTGGCCCGAGTCGACGACCTCGGAGAGCGTGCGCGTCCCGTCGAGCATGCGCGCGAGCGAGAGCTCAAAGTCATAGAGAGTGAAGCTCTTGTTCGCCGCCGGGTCGGTGACCTCGACGAGCGTCTCGGACTTGCGCGCGTGCTGCAGCTCGCGGCGAAAGAGCGGCACCTTGTCCTCGCCGTTCGCGGGCGCCTCCGGCTCGACGGTCAGCTCGAAGCCGCCCTCCTCGTCGCCGCCCTCGCCGCCCTCGCCGCTCGCATCCGCGGCGTCCTCGGCGACAGCCTCGGCGACGGGCGCGGGAGAGCTGTTCGACGGCGCCTGCACCAACAAGCCGAGCCTGCCGAGCTTCTTCACCAGCGGTCCATAGCCGGGCTCGCGCGCGTCGATGCCGCCTGCGGTCGCCCGCGCGAGCAGCTCCACCTCCGGAGCGGACAGATCCAGCGCGTCGCCCGTGCGCTTGTGGACGACGCGCCCGCCCGAATCCGTCGTCTCGACCTGGAAGCCTTCCTTGAGTACGAAGAGCGCCATCGGTCTCCCAACGAGATCGCGGCAGGCCCGCGGAAATCCCCGAAGCTGCCCGTTGCCAGTCTTGATGGTAGCGCCCTTGTCCGGTGCTGGACAGGACCAAGCTGAACGCAACACTCTCAGTCCGAGCCGAGAGCCTCGGCCTTCCGCGCCGAGTGAGAGGCAGAGAGCCCTGGAGCGAAGTCGAGGAGGCGAGCCTGTCGAGCGGTCGCCCGCTCATCCTCAGCTCGGGCAAGGCGCCGCACCGGCCCCCGAGGCGTCGCGAATCGGCCCCCCCATCGAGCTCGTTCTGCCGCGGGCGCATTGCTGAACGCCCCTGCCAACTTGCGCTCTCGCGCAAGGTGATTTCGCCGATTTCTCCTCAGGCCTTCTCCTGCCGGCGCAGGCGAGCCCGCAGCTCCCCGACCGCCTGGTCGAGCGCCTTTCCGAGCAGCTCGCGCTCCTCGGCCGAGGGCTCGCGGGCAAGACCGACCTCGATGCTGCCGAAGCCGGCGGACGGGTCGATGCGAATAGAGGCGAGGAGCCCTTCCGGCAGCTTCGGCCGCACGAGGTCCTCGAGCGCCTTGGCGAGCGGGCCGCTCTGTTCGCCGCAGCCACACGGGCCACCGCGCTCGAGCGCCTCGAGGTGGCCCCGCGCGAAGGCCGTGTCGGGATACCCGGCCGGCAGCGACTCGAGAGCCCGCTCGAGCACCGGACGGGCCTCGTCGCCCCGCTTTTGGTGCTGCAGGAAGATGCCGCGGGCGAGCAGCGTGACTCCGAGCTGCGCCTTGTCCCCTGCCTGCTCGGCGTTCTCGAGCGCTTCGACGAGCAGCCGCTCGGCCTCAGCCGGCCGTCCGCGCCTGGCGAAGTAGAGCCCCGCGTTTCGCAGCACCAGCGCGCGGGCCGCCGCGTCGCCGAGCGCCTCGGCCCGGCCGACCGCGTCGCGGTAGGCCTGCTCGGTGCCCGAGGCATCGCCAGCCTCGTCGCAAGCCAGCGCCAACCCGAGCCTCGCCCGCAAGGCCTCCTGAACCTCACCGGCCTGCTCGAAGTGGCCTGCCAGCCACCCGATGGCCTCGAGCCGCGCCTGGTGATCGCGCGCCCTGCGGGCAACTTCGGCCTTGGCGGCGACGACTTGAGGAAGCATCGGCCGCAGCGTCTCCTCGTCCTCGAGCCGCTCGCGCAGCTCCTGCAGCGCGAGGAGCGTCGGGGGCGGCGGGTCGCGCTCGGCCCGGTCGAGGCACAGCGCGACGAGCTGGGTCTGAAGCTCGGGCGAGAGCGCGTCGAGATGCTCGAGCAGCGGGCGCTCGTCGCCATACCGGGCCGCCCGAACCACCGCGCGCAACGCCAGGGCGATGACCACGCGGCCGCTGCGCGCGTGCCACTGCACGCCGGCCGCCTCCTCTATCAGCTCCTCGGCCCGCTCGAGCTCGCCCTGCCAGAAGAGCACGTCGGCGAGCGAGAGCTGTCCGACGGCATAGCCCTCAGTCTGCTCGCCCCACACCTCGGCCCGCCCGCGCAGGCTCTCTTCGAGCACGCTTCGGGCCTCGTCGAGCCGGCCGAGCCGCTGCAGCAGCTCGCCCAGGTTGCCCTGGTAGTTGAGCCGCGCCTTGCGCGCCTGCGAGGTGTGGGCCGGGATCCCGGCCGCCTGCTTCATCACCTCCGCGGCGCGCCCGAGGTCCCCGAGCGCCAGCATCACGTGGGCGAGATCGAAGAGCGCCGCGGCGTGCTCGGCGCTGTCGGCGCCGAAGCGGTCGGCCGCCTCCCGTGCCGCGTCGGTGAGGAGCGCCTCGGCCTCCCGGGGCTTGTTGGAGCGGAGCAGATCGAAGGCCTGGTCGAGTCGGTTCATGGCGGCGCGCATGTTGGACCATCAACACCGGCGAGGTCCATCGATTACCGGACTCGAAGCGCGCGGGCGCCTGCCAGGCTCCTCGCCACCGAGGCTCGCCACAGAGTCGTCAGGCTGCCGACAGGCTCGTGCGACCGAACGGAAGCATGGTGGCTTTTCGTTTACGGCGATTTCGCCCGGCGCGCGGCCCGATTCCGCCAGTCGTCAATCGCCCGAAAGCTCGCCTCTCGAGGCTTGGCGAAAAGGCCACTCCCCGACGAAAGTAGGCGCACATTAGCAAGAGCCGAGAGCGGCCGGCGGTCGGGGCCGGAACGGGTGGGACCGATGCAGGACGACCAGAAGACGAGAGAGCAGCTCCTCGCCGAGCTCGCCGAGGCCCGACGCCAAATCGAAGAGCTTCGGGCGCCTCGCGAAGAGCGCTCGGCGGCCGGAGGAGAACGGCGCAACGGGGACGAGTGGGTCGGCCAGGTGATCGTCAACGCGCCGATCGCCATCGCAGTCTTCGACACCGAGATGCGCTACCTCTTCGCGAATCTGCGCTTCCTGAGCGACTACGGGCTGGGTGAGCGCGACCTCGTCGGCCAGAGCCACTACGAGGTCTTCCCCGAGAACCCGGAACGCTGGAGAGCGATCCATCGCCGAGCCCTCGCCGGGAGCGTCGAGCGAAGCTACGAAGACCGCTTCCAGCGCGTCGACGGGTCGATTCAGTGGCAGCGCTGGGAGCTCCAGCCTTGGCGCCGGCAGGCCGGCGATATCGGCGGCATCGCCATGTTCACCAAGGACATCACCTCTCAGAAGCTCGCCCAGCTCGCCTTGGAGAAGAACCGCCAGGCTCTCGAGGAGGCCGAGAAGCGCTACCGGGTCGTCGCCGACTGGACCTACGACCTGGAGCTGTGGATCTCGCCGGACGGGACGCTGCGCTACATGAGCCCGTCTGCCGAGCGCATCACCGGTTGGGCGCCCAAAGAGTTCAGCGGCGACTGCCGGGTCGACCTTGTCCGGCTCGCCCACCCCGAGGATCGCGACCTCGTGGTCGAGCACTGCCGCAAAGCGGTCTCCGGCGAGCCAGCCGCCAACGTCGAGTGGCGCATCGTCCGCCGCGACGGCCGCCTCGCCTGGGTGTCGGCCTCTTGGCAGCCGGTGGTGATCGACCACGAGTACCTCGGCGTGCGGATGAGCATCCGAGAGGTCACCGAGCGCAAGGAGGCCGAGGCTGCGCTGAACGAGAGCGAGGAGAAGTATCGGGGCATCTTCGAGAACTCGGGCTTGGGCATCTATCAGTCGACGCTCGACGGACGCTTCCTGAACGCCAACCTGGCGTTGGCCACCATGCTCGGCCTCGGCTCGGTCGAAGAGCTGCTGACCAGGGTGAACTCCCGAGACCTCTACGAGCTGCCCGCCGACCGCGAATCCCTGGTCGAACAGGTGACGGCGGCCCCGGGTGCGGTCAGGCGCGAGGCGCTCTTTCGGCGCCCCGACGGCAAGCGCCTGGTCGCCAAGCTGACGGCGCGTGGAGTGCGTGACGAGGCGGGCGAGCTTCAATACATCGAAGGCTTCCTCGAGGACGTCACCGAGCGCAGGCGCGCCGAGGAGGCGCTCCGGGAGAACGAGCAGCGGCTCTCGCTCATCGTCGCCAAGTCGCCCGACGTCATCACCCTGCAGGACCGCGAGCTTCGCTACCAATGGATCAGCAACGCGCCCGGGTCGCTCGCCGAGCGCATCCTCGGACATACCGACGACGAGCTTCTCCCCTCCGAGACCGCGCAGGCGCTCATCTCGGCCAAGCGCCGGGTGCTCGGCACCGGCGAATCGGCCCGCCTCGAAGTCCCCTCGCTGGTGCGCCGCGAGGTGGCCTTCTTCGACGTCGCGCTCGAGCCCTGGCGCGACGCGGCGGGCAAGATCGTCGGCATCTTCGGCTATTCGCGCGACATCACCGAGCGCAGGCGCGCCGAGCAGGCCCTGCGCGAGAGCCAGGAGCGGCGCTTCCGCGAGCTGATGGAGGCGAGCAGCGACCTGATCTGGGAGATCGACCCCGAGGCTTGCTACACCTACGTGAGCCCTCGGGCCTTCGACATGCTCGGCTACACGCCGTCGGAGCTGATCGGCAAATCGCTCTTCGAGCTGATGCCCGAGGCGGAAGCCCAGCGCGCCGAGGAGCGGTTGCGCGCCTACGCCGCGCGGCGCCAGCCCTTCAAGGCCTTGGAGAACGCGCAGCGCCACAAGAACGGCTCCCTGCTGGTGCTCGAGAGCAGCGGCGTGCCCTTCTTCGACGACGAGCAACGGTTCTGCGGCTACCGCGGGATCGCGCGCGACGTCACCGAGCGCAAGCAGGCCGACCGCTTCCGCGAGGAGTACGTCTCGCTCGTCTCCCACGATCTGCGCTCGCCGCTGTCGGTCATCGTCGGCCAGGCGGGCTCGCTGCATAAGACGCTGACGAAGAAGGGAATGGAGCGCGAGGCCACCTCGACCGAGGCGCTGCTGCGCAACGCGCGCCGGATGACCCGGATGCTCGACGAGTTGGCCGACTCGGTGCGCCTCGAGAGCGGACGAATGCAGATGCACAGGCAGCCGACGGACCTGCCTGCCCTGGCCTACGACTTCACGACCCGGGTCTTCGGCACCGCCGAGGAGCGCGAGCGCATCCAGCTCAGCTCCGAGAGCGCGCTGCCCTTGATTGACCTCGACGCCGACCGCATCGAGCGGGTCCTCGCCAACCTCCTCTCCAACGCGCTGAAGTACTCCACGCCAGGCAGCCCGGTGCGCGTCCGGGTCGAGAGGCGGGGCGACGAGGCGGTCGTCTCGGTCAGCGACGAGGGCCCCGGCATCGCGCCCGGCGAGCTCGCCCGGATGTTCGAGCGTTTCTATCGCTCGCCCAGCTCCCAGAAGCGGGCCGAAGGGCTCGGCCTCGGCCTCTACATCTCCCGGCTCATCGTCGAGGCGCACGGAGGGCGGGTCTGGGCCGAGAGCGAGCTGGGAAAGGGAAGCACCTTCGGCTTCTCGCTGCCCCTCGGCGCCGAGGAGACCGAGGCGAAGGCGGACGAGCGGACGAGCGTCGAGACGGCGCCTCCGGCCTAGCGGGCGCCGACGCGAGCCACGGGCCTTGTGCTAGAAGGACGCGCCCGCGCATTCCGGGCGCACGAAAGGCGAGCGATGGCGCGACGACACGGCGATCGACGGCAGGGACAACCGGCAGCGACAGACTGGGAGAGCGAGCGCACCCTCGCCGCGGCCGAGTCGGAGGCGGAGGCGGGATTCGAGGAGGCGGGCGATACCCGCTGCATCTGCGGCGCGGACGAATTCCTCCTCGAGGCCTATCTGCAGGTGGTCGCCGGCAAGCCCGTCCCGCAGCCGGTCGAGGTCGAGACGCTCACCTGCCCGCAATGCGGCCGCGAGTTCGAGGCCATCGCGACCGAGGACGGGAGGGTCCTTCGCGGCGACTTCCTCGGCCAGGTCGAGCTCGACTGAGCGGACCAAGCTTTATCCCCGAGGCTGTGGCGGGCCGGCCTTCGCGTCGGCCGCGCGGGTGCTCGATTTCTGGCCGGGCGCATTGCCATGCTCCACGGCCGGCCTCGGCGGCGTGGCGATCCAACAAACCGCCAGCACGAAGGCTGGCGCTCCGGCGTTCGGGGCGAGCGACCGGCTCGCTAGCCTCTGGCCGCCCGCTCCATGACGATCGAGAGGCTCGCCTTGCGCACCATCTCCTCGGTCACCGCGTTCTCGAAGGCGACCTGGAGCTGAGTGGGCAGCTCGCGCCCCTGGACGAGCCAGAGCCGGCGCGCCGCTCGTCCGGCCCTGGGCGCGGCGGGGGCGGGCGTCGGAGCCGGCGGGCCGAAGAGGCGCCCGAAGTGCCCGCAGATCAGCTCGAAGGCGGACTCGACCTCTGCGAGGCCCGACTCGGCCTCGAGGCCGAAGCGCACGCTGACGACCCGGTCCAGCCCCTTGCGGCGGGCAAAGCCGATCTCGACCTCGCTCGAGGCCAGCTCGCACGGCTCGGTCCGCAGCAGCACCGAGTCTTTGCCCCGCGACAGCTCGCCGCTCTCGAGCGCGAGCGCGTCGCGCAGCGGCATGTCTATCTCCATGCCGCGGAAGGTGCCCTTGCGGCCGGTGACCGCGAGCTCGAACCACTTGTCCGCGTTGCTCATGCGCCCTCTCGAAGACTGCGAATCACCGCGTCGGGTGCGGCCACTCGGGCCCGCCCCAGATCTCGTAGACCCACTCCGGATGGTCGACGAACGGGTTCCGGTTGCGCTGCAGGGTCTCGAAGATCACGTCGTTGCGCGCCCGCTCCCGGTCGTCGGGCGGGTCCTCGACGTGCCACCTCAGCAGGTGCGACAGCTTGCCGTGGCGCGGGGTGCTCACGTGCTGGTTGTTGTCCGGCTGGCCCTGCGCGTTGAGCAGCGAGGGGATCTCCTCGACCAACTCGAGGTCGGGCATCGGCGGGTCGTCGCCCTCGTAGCGCACCGCCATGTAGAAGAGCGCCCGCGCGACCTCGCCCTTCACCTCGTCGCGCGGCTCGAACGAGACGCCCTCGACGATGTTGCAGGTGGTGTCCGAGTAGGGCACGCCGCCCTCGGCGAAGTCGAGGTGCCAGCGCGTGCTGTTGACGTCGGGGCGCGTGGGCCGCAGGTGGTGCAGGTCGCTGTAGCCCGCGTAGGCGTCCGAGCCGAACCCGCCGTGGCTCTTGGCCCAGAGGTGCTCCTTGTTGAAGTCCGACTGCGTCGACTGGCCCGTGTAGAACTGGATTATCGAGCCGGGGTTGTCCGGGTCGGCGTCGGTGACCGAGAAGGCCGCGTTCACGTCCTCGCGGTACGAGAGCACGACGTGGTCGGCGATGATCTCGTGGAGCGCGGCCTTGAGCTCGTCGCCGGTCTTGCCCATCGCGCGCTCGTAGTAGGTCTCGAGCGTCGCCCCGACGGCCTGCCAATCTGCGGCCGAATCGCCTTGGCCGATGAGGGTTGGGCGCAGGCGTGCCCAATGGCGGTCGGAATCGGGGATGGAGACCGCGTCGTCGGGGCTCGTCGAGGGCCACTCCTCGTCATCCACCGCCTTCTGCGCCGCCGCGAGCGCGGCCTCCTGCAGCCAGCCGAGCTGATTGCGGCCGGTTTCGTAGATGACCGCGTCGAGCACCGTGCCGTCGGCCGCCTCCAGCCAGAGCAGGCCGTGCTTGAAGCTCGGGCCGAAGGCCTCGGAAGAGACGAAGTCCCAGACCCCCGGGTTGTTGTCGCTCTTCCGCACGTCGGTCGTGCCGGTGTAGGCGCTGCCGTGGATCCGCACGACATCGCCGTCGGCGAGCTCGAACGGAAGCTGCGTGCTCTCGAGCTGCTGGTTGACGTAGGCGTGGTTGGCCGACGAGTACGTCCAGCTCCCCGCCTGCGCGAACACTGCGTTGGCTATCGTGAGCTCGACCCAGACGTCGGCGCCGTCGGACACAGGGCCGTCGTGGGAGAGCCCGAAGGCCGAGATGAAGACCGGGGGCCACCTGGGCAGCGGCGGAACGCCTGCGTCCGCCTCTCCACCGTCGGGCGTGCCTGCGTCCTCGACCGGAAGCCCGGCGTCCTCGACCGGCGTTCCGGCGTCCTCACCCCCATCGACCCCGGCATCGACCCCGGCATCGGCGGCCGCGTCGGGAAGGCCGGCATCGGCTGAGCCGTCGGACGGCTCGACCCCGGAGTCGGCGGCGACGCCGCCATCCTCGACCGCAGGGGGCGCGGGCTCGGACGGGCATCCGGTGAGCGTGGCGAGGGCGACCAAGAGCGCGGCGATGGCCAGGGCGGCGGGGCGAGAGACGAATCGTGGTGTGCGGGTCATGTCGAGGCCCACGATACACCACGACTCCCATCGGTCAGCCCGCGAGCAGGGCGATGGCGCCATAGCGCGCGAGCTTTCCCGCGGCCATGAAGAGCGCGCTCCACCAGGGACTGACCCGCAACCAGCCGGCGGCCACGCACAGCGCGTCGCCGACCACCGGCGCCCAGGCGAAGAGCATCGCCACCGCGCCCCAGCGCTCGACCAGCGCGCGCCCGCGCTTCGGGGCCGTCTTCGCGAAGAGCCGGCCGAGCCCATAGGACGTCATCCCGCCGAGCGTGTTGCCGAGCGTGCCCACGCCCAATGCCCACCAGATCAAGTGCGGATGAAGGCGCAGCACGCCGAAGAGCACCGCCTCCGAGCCGCCGGGCAACAGCGTCGCGGCGAGGAAGCTGGAGGCGAACAGGCCCCACAGGCTGAGGTCTTCGGTGACGATGGGCATCGGAGTGGCGCGCCCCAGGGGCCGAGCAGAGCTACCACGGGCATCGGCGCCGAGGGGAGAGGAAGAGAGGCGCCCGGCCGCCAACGCCGAGAGCGACCGATATCGGCCGGTGGCGCGCGAGACGGGAAAGGTCACGCACGTCCCTGCTGTTCTGCTCCCGAACGCCGAAACTCCGGACGAGGGACGTCGGCTCGCTCGCACGCCCGTTCCGCTCACCTCCCGAGACTCGATGCCTCCCCATCGACCACGCGCACTCACCCGCGGCCTCGTCGCCGCAGCCCTGACGATGATGGTCCTCGGCGCGCTCGCGCCCGCCGTGGTCTGGTTCGCTCGTGACTTCCAGGGGCCAGGCGACCGCCCGTTGTCGCGCTACCTGTCGCTGCTGACCTCGCGGCCTCGCCCGCGCTGGAACCTGCCCGGCTCCGACAGCGAGATCGCCCGGCTCGCTCGGCTCTCGGGAACGCGCCCCGCGCTGCTCAAAGGCGTCGCGCTCGCGCTCAACTCCGATCCCGACGCGACCACCTTGACGATGGACCTCTCGCCGGGGACCCGCGAGCTGCTCGTCGCCCTCGGCGAGCCGGAGGCGCTCCTCGAGACCCCCGAGGGCCGGCTCGAGGCGGTCGGCAGAGGTCTCGCCGCTCTCGAAGAGCTCTTCGGCGGCGAAGAGGCGGTCCTCGTCGCGCTGGTCGCCGGGGTCGAGCCGGCCACCAAAGCGGTCGCGCAGGTCCAGCGCCGCGGCCTCAACCCGACCTATGAGAACCTCGCCCGGCGTCTGCCCCGAGCGCTGCGGCGCGAGACGAATGCCGTCGTTCCCGCCGCGCTCTCGCTCGCCACGGCCTTCGACATGGACTGGCCCTCGGGCAGGTTCCAGCGCGTCAGCTCGGCTTTCGGAATGCGCATCCACCCGGTCAAAGGGACGCGCCGGTTGCACGCCGGCATCGACATCCCGATGCCATGCGGCACTCCGGTGACCGCCGCCGCGAGCGGCAAGGTCCTGCGGGCGGGCTACAACCGCGTCAGCGGCTGGCACCTCATCATCGACCACGGCCGAGGAGTCACCAGCGCCTACATGCACAACGACAAGCTGCTCGTGAGGCGCGGGGAGCGGGTGCACCGCGATCAGGCGATCGCGCTCTCGGGCAACACCGGGCGGACGACCGGGCCGCACCTGCACTACGAGGTCGCGCACGCGGGGACTCCGGTCGATCCCTTCTTCCTCTACCGGCGCGGCGAGCTCATCGCCGCAGCCGACAAGGAGAACGGCCGGGCCGAGGCGCTGCTCCAAGCGCCCAGGCGCGCCCCGTCGGCGCAGCCATCGGGCCTGCTCGCCGTCATCGCGCTGGCCGGGAGGTAAGCGGCAACAGCCGGCGGCGTTTCGAAGGCTTTGCGATCGACGTCCCCGACTACGGCAGCGGCAATCCCGGACTTTGGCGGCTCGGGTGCGGACTATGGCCACCGTAGTTGCCGGCTTCCCGGTCGAAGTCCCCGGCTATGGCGGCCGTAATCGCCGACTTTCCGGTCGAACTCGCTGACTATGGCGGCCGTAGTCTCCGAGCTCCCGCTCGAAGTCGGCGACTTAGCGGCCTAAGTCCTTGACTTCGCGGGGGTAGTTGCCGACTTCCGGGTCATAGTCATCGACTTCCCGGTCATAGTCTTCGACTTCGAGATCATAGTCGGTGACTTACCCAGAATGGATCAGTTCACCCCCAGACGGGCTGAGCGGAGCCTCGCGAGCGGCGGCCGGCACGCCCACCGCCCAGGCTCAGGTGCGTAGGCCGAGCGTGCGCGAGGCCGGCTCGACGAGCGGCCCGAGATCGAACCGATCGCCGCCAAAGGGCGGGACCCAGAGGTCGCCGAGGCGGCGGACTCGCCCGGGCACGTTGCCCATCGTGAAGTCCTCGATCTCGATGCCCTCCTCGACCTCGCGCCAGGTCACCGGCGTCGAGACCGTCGCCCGCGGCCTGGGGCGCACCGAGTAGGCCGAGGCGAGCGTGCTGCCCCAGCGGTTCTGGTTGTAGTCGACCAGCACCCGACCCTCCGGGCGCGCGGCGATCTCGTAGACCGCGGTGGCGAGCCGCGGCAGGCGCCGCTCGACCTCGAAGGCGAAGGCCTTGGCGAAGGTCCAGACCTGCTTCTGCGTCGGCCCGCGCGCGATGCCGACGTAGAGGTGCATGCCTTTGGAGCCGGAGGTCTTCGCGTGGACGCGCATCCCCAGCGCCTCGAGCAGCTCGCGCACGCGCAGGGCGAGCGCGCGCACCTCGGTGAAGGTCGCGCCCGGGACCGGATCGAGATCGAAGTGCAGGAAGTCGGGCCGGTTCAGCTCGTCGCGGCGGCTGTACCAGGGGTTCAGGTCGATGCAGCCGAGGTTGACGATCCACAGCAGCGAGGCGAGGTCCTGGACGAGGGGGAAGTCGATGACGTTGCCCGAGCGATGGACCACGCGCACGGTCTCTATCCACTCGGGCCTGGGGCGAGGGGCGCGCTTCATGAAGAAGAACTCGCCCTGCCAGCCGTGCGGATAGCGCTTCATGACCATCGGCCGGTCGCGCAAGTGCGGCAGCAGCGCGTCGGAGACCGACTCGTAGTAGCGCAGCAGGTCGCGCTTGGAGAGCCCGAGCGCAGGCCAGAACGGCTTGTCGAGGTGCGTGAGCCGAACCTCGCGGTCGCCGAGCCGCACGACGGCCTGGGCGACCTCGTCGGGGATCACCGAGCGGCCCATGACGCGAAGGTGGCGACGCCGAAGAGGGCCCAGCAAGCGCCGCATCCCTGTTGCGCGCCCGCCTCGCGGGAGGTCAGCCGCCTGGAGCGCGAGCGGGCTTCGCGCCGCCGATGACGCTCTCTCAAGGTTTGTCGCGGAATCGAGCGAGCCTCGGCTCCCCACCCTCCGTTCACCTTGAGCGAAGTCGACAGCCCGTCGGCCTGCGCCGAGCCAGCCGAGGCTGACCGTTGTCGCTCGAAGGGTTCTTCGACACGTCTTCAGATTCGGCGCGCCTGTCCGACCGCTTCTATGATGACTGGGCTCGCTCCGGCTCGAACCCTCTCCACGGGAGACCGTCCATGAAGAGATCACGCGTGCGCATCACCCTCCTCGTCATCGTCGGGGCGCTTGCCGGGATCGCATTCTCCCAAGCGCGGCAGAGCCGCTGCGAGGCCAAGGTCGCAGAGCTCGAAGCCTGGTACACCGCGGTGGCCGAGGAGGGGAACCGCGCCTTCGACCTGCTGGGCCGGGACGTACCTCTGGTCGCGAGCAAGCGCCGAGGGCGCCATTTCCTCGTCCGTGCCTCTGTCGAGGCGAGCCGGGGGTCGGTCCAGGTGAACGGCGCGCCGATAGCGATGGGCGTTCCGGACGGCGAGCCGCTCGACCGGATCACGCAGGCGCTCATCGAGCTCCACGGCGCCGGACCTGCGCGGCGCGAGGCTGCGAACACCGCCGACGGGCCGCGTCCGCCGGTTCCCGAGGCGATCGCCTTGGTCGTCGACAGGCAGACGAAGTGGTCGGTGGTCTGCGACCTCGTCGAAGCGGTCGCGAACGCCGGTTACCTGCGGGTCTTCTTCGTCGCCGAGGGAACGAGCGCGGTCTCGGCGCCACCCCGCGCCAGCAACACCGAGCTCTTCGAGTCCCTCGCCCGGTCGACCCCGAACGACCCCGCCCCGGTACTCAACCCCGACAACCCTGCCAAAGGGCGCCTCTACGACGAATGCCAGCCGGTGGTGGAGCTTCTCCAAACCTATTCCCACACCAACCCTCTGCAGGTCTTGGCCCGTGCGCCGCGGGAGATTCCCGCCGGTATTCGGGCCTGCGGATGCGCCGTCGATTTCGACGCGGTCAAGAACCAGATCTGGGCGCAGATGGGCCGCTTCTCCGGCCCTCCGTTCGTCGACGTTCCTTTCACGCTGGCCGACGAAGGCGCCGCGGGGCGAGTGGTCGAGGCCCCGGCGCAGCAGCCCTTCGAAGCGGTCTTCGCGGCCCTCGAGGCGGCTGCGCTCTCGGGCGAACCGCTCCGCCTGCGGGCGGCGGGCCGCTGACCGACGGACTCATTCGCAGGCTCCTTCAGCGCCCGTCGTGTCGAGGGTTCGCATAGCTCCCAGGCCCCTGGAACCGAGCCGCCGTTCGCCCCTCCCGGCTGACGCCCATCGAAACTGGAGAACCACAATGCCTCGAGGAGACAGCCCTCGGAGAGAGAGCACGGGAGCGAAATCATGAGCCAGACCGAAAGACTGAACGCAGCCATCCTCGAGGCCGGCGTCGGCGTCGAGCAGATCGGACTCGACGACGGAGTCCGTCTCGAGATCGACGAGGACGAGGGCACCTACACGCTGACGCTCGGCTCCGAGGGTGAGGAGTCATTCGACGACATCGAAGAGGCGCTGGAGCGGATCGCAGCCTACGGCGAGGAGTACGGGGGCGACGGCACCCGTCCTGGAGCCATCGTGGAGCTCGTGCGCAAGCTGAACGGGCTTCTCGCAAGGGTGCCTGTGGACGAGAGGTTCGACGCGCTGGCAACTCGCTTTTCGCGAGTCGAGGCACTGGCGCGAAGACTCGGCCTGGAGCGCTGGAAAAAGGTCTCGGGGGCTCGGCACGATGCCGAGGTAACGGCAGACGAGCACGGCGACGTCGGCTTCTACGAGGATGGGAATGGGGTGCTCTGGTACGTCTTCGTCGAGGATGGACGGGTGCGCTATCGCGTCTGGGACGGCGCAAAGTTCGACGAGCGCTGACTCTGCCGGCGGCGGTCAAGAGGCGCCGCGGAATCTCCTTGAACCCGGCCCGGCCCCCCCGGTCACCTCGAGCGTGGGCCGAGCCTGCGAGGCCGAAGTCGAGAGGCCCTTCGACTCCGCTCCTGACCAACGGCCCTGCCAGCTCAAGGTCACAGCCGGCCAAGGGACCGGTAACGAGCCCGGGGTGAGCGGTTCGCGACAACTCGTTGGATCCGGTACCCCGAGACGCCAGCACGAAGGCTGGCGCTCCGGGCCTCGCTACGGCCCTGTCAGATCAAGGTCACAGCCGAGCGAGGGCCCGGCGCAAAGCTCGGGCTGAGCGGCTATCGCTCGCAAGTCGCCATCCTCCAAACCCCTATGACCCGTAGGCCTCCGAGCCACCCGTCCCGCGAACGACAAAGAGTGTCCTGGGGCACCGACTGCAACACGGTGGACTATTCGACGGCCCCGGCATAGAGAAGCGCTTTTCCAGATTCGCGGCTGGCGCGCGCGGCAGGGAGCGGCGGGATGAGCGACGCGAAGTACGTCGGGTTCAACGGCAAGGCCTATGCCTTCATCGGCACATCCATCCGCGGCCTCGCCAGGCTCTCGCCGCTCTCGGCCAACGCGGTCACCGTCGTCTCCCTGGTGCTCTGGCTCGTCGCCTGCGTCGGAGTCCTCGCCGAACAGTGGCTGGTCGCCATCGCCCTGGGCATCGTCGCCAGCTTTGGGGACGCCTTCGACGGCGCCATCGCGCGGGCGCAGGGGCAGCAAAGCGCGAAGGGCAGCTTCCTCGACTTCTATGCCGACCGGCTCGGCGACGTGGCCATGTTCGCGGCACTCGCCTACCAGTTCTCCTCGGATCGGTGGGTCTTCGTCGCCGCGCTGCTCAACGTCGGGGTGACGCAGTTCTCCAGCATGTTCCGCAACGGCGTGAAGATGCCCGAGACCTTCGTGCGCGAGACCGGCATCGCCGGGCTGGCCAAGGCCTTCCCCGCCCTCAACCTGCGGCGCAGCATCGTCGCCGCCGGGCTCTTCGGGATCCTCTTTGGCACGACGCTGCCGCTCTCGATTGCGCTCTGGATCGTGGCGTCGTGGTGCCTGTGTGTCTTCGCGATGCTCTATCTAAAGGTGATGCGCGCCGAGGTCACGCTGGACGAGGTCTGAACGAAGACCTCGCTTCGTCGCCCCCGGCCGCGGACCTAGACGGGCTCGGCAAGCTGGTCGACGACATCCAGAGAGCGCTCGATTCGGTGCGACCCTTGAGGCCGACCCTAGCCCGCCGGCGACGAAGCCGGTTCACGCGTGGATCTCACCCGGCCTATCCTTCCGCCGGCGAGTCCGCCTCCGACCAAGAGCCTTCGATCCGCTCGCGCGAGCCGCGACGGCCAGCTCTCCGACCTCTACGACCCTCGACTCGAGAACATGCTCACCCTCGAAATCGCCCCCCACCCGCTCCTTCACCTGCGCGCCTTCACCACCGAGCTGCCCGCACCGCTCGGCGAGCTGGCCCCGCCAGACTGGCTGGCCTCGCTGCTCGCCCTCGACGCCGAGAGCCCGCTCGCGCCCCCCGACGACGCGATCCGCTCGACCGTGCGCGACCTCTTGCGCCACGGCGGCTTCAAGCCGACCGGCCGCAGCAAGCCCGCCTCCGAATACCTGCTGCGCACCGCGACCGAAGGCCCGCTCGGCTCGATCAACCTGGCGGTCGACGCCTGCAACGCCGTCTCGCTGCACAGCGGCCTGCCCATGAGCGTCGTCGACCTCGATCGCACTCGGCTGCCATTGCGCGTGGGCATCGCCCAGGCCGGCGACGCCTACGTCTTCAACACTTCGGGCCAGGTCATCGACCTCGAGGGCCTGCTGTGCCTCTTCGACGCCGAGGGCCCCTGCGCCAACGCGGTGAAGGACGCGCAGCGCACCAAGACCAGCGCCTCGACCTGCCGCACCCTGTCCATCGTGTGGGGCCCGCGCGCCCTCGCCGAGCGCGTGGACGCGGCGACCGCCTGGTATCGCCAATTGCTCGAGCGCGTTCCCGCCACGACGGCGCCCGTCGCCTGACCCTCCGGGACTCTCGCCTCGACTCGGGCCGGCGACGCCTCTGTTGCTCGCAGGCTGGCTCGACGCGCCCGTGCCCCGGGTGAGGCAGGGAGCCGAACGGCTCTCGCCCCCCTGCGCTCCGGGCTCATTCGCGGCAGGCCGGCGCTACTCGAAGATGACTTGCGCCCCGTCGGCCTGCTTCTCGCGCAGATTGCGCGGCGGATTGCCGGCTACGTAGAGCGTCGAGCCGCCGGTCGCGACGATCTCGATCTCCTCGAGCACCAGCACCTCCGCGTGCGAGCCGCCTTCGACCGAGACGAAGGCCGAGCGCGCCGAGAGCCCGCGCAACAAGGCCCGGGCGCCGTGGTCGGCGCCGAGATCCAGCCGGTCGCAGGCACCTTCGGCGGTCACCTGCGCGCCGCCGTTCGCCGCGAGGGCCAGGGTCTGGGCGTTGAGGCCGCTCGCCTCGACGCGCGCGCCATCGTCGGCCTCGAGCCGGTTCAGATAGGCGGCCTCGACCGTGACCTTCAAGGGACTGCGCGTCGAGAAGGAGCCGACGGGCATGCTCAAGCGCAGCTCGCCGTCGCGCACCTCGGTCTCGACGTAGGTGACGATGTTCTCGTCGCCGCTCACCACCACCTTGTTCTCCGTGCGCTCGCCGACGACCACCTCGACCTCGAGCCCGTCCTCGACATGGACCCGCTCGAAGCCTGGGACGGTGCGCTCATCGATGCCTCGGACTCCGTTGCCCTCGACGACGTGGCAGCCTGCGGCGAGGACTACGGCGAACCCGAGCAGCGCGGTGCGAAACATGGTGTCTCTCCTGTTCTTCGCGGGCTCGGCCCTGCCCGCGTGCACCACCTTGGTTGCCCCTGCGGGCTCAGACGATCAGTGACGGGCTCGATCTCGGCTTTCGCCCGCCTGCATCGGCGGGTTCGTCTGCTGCGACCGTCTGCCGGCTCGGCTACGATTCGCCCTTCCCTTCACGACCCGCCTCAAGGAGAGGACATGCAGGTTTCGCCATGGACGCTGCTTTCATCCGCGCTGCTCGCAGCGTGCGCCTCCACCACCGCGTTGGCGCCGGCGCCGGCAACCGCACCTGACGCCGCGCTGTCGCCTTCGGCCCAGGCCGCCCACGACCTCGCGTCGCAGCTCGCGGCCCGGCAGTTCGAGGCCGCGCACGCGCGCTTCGCCGAGCCGATGGCGACCAGCCTGTCGAGCGCCGCCCTCGAAGGGCAATGGGAGGCGATGACCGGCGCCCTCGGGGCCTTCCAGCGGGCCGAGGTCCTGCGCGAGGGGCCAAGCCCCGAGGGAAGGCGCGCGGTCGTCGTCGAGTGCGTGTACGAGAAGGACTCGCTCGGCCTGCTCGTCGTGGTCGACGCAAGTCAGCAGGTGACCGGTCTGCGCCCCTCGCCCTTGTACCCGCGAGAGGCCTTCGAGAAGGCCGGCCGCGAGTTCCTCCAGCTCCTCGTCGAACGGGAATGGTCCACGGCGGTCAAGCGCTTCGACGAGCAGATGGCCAGGCTGGTCTCGCGCGAGGCGCTCGCCGAGAGCTTCAACGCGCTGCGGCGCCAGTACGGCGAGGTGCGCGAGGTCCTGAGCGTCCGTCTCATCCCCGTCGGCTCGGGAATGGTGGCCGACCTCGAATGCGCCTACGAGAAGCTGAACGGCAAGGTGCGCGTCTCCTTCGACAAGAAGCTGCGCGTCGCCGGCTACTTCTTCCTGCCCGCGTGGAACCCGCCCGACTACGCGAAGCCGACCGCCTTCGAGGAGCGCGCGGTGAGCTTCGGAACCGAGAAGCTCCCGCTGCCCGGAATTCTCACGATGCCGAAGGGCGAGGGGCCCTTCCCCGCGGTCGTCCTCGTTCACGGCTCCGGCCCCAACGACCGCGACGAGAGCATCGGGCCGAACAAGCTCTTCAAGGATCTCGCCTGGGGCCTCGCGGCCCGCAAGATCGCGGTGCTGCGCTACGACAAGCGCACGCACCACTACAAAGGCAAGCTCTCCAACGACGACGTCCCCACCGTCAAGGAGGAGTCGATCGACGACGCCCTCGAGGCGGTGGCGCTGCTTTCGAGCACGCCGGGCATCGACCCGAAGCGCATCTTCGTCGCCGGCCACAGCCTCGGCGCGGTTCTCGCGCCGCGCATCGCCAAGGCGGAGCCGCGCCTTCGCGGGATCGTGCTCCTCGCCGGCAACACCCGGCCGATGGGCAAGCTGCACCTCGACCAGATCACCTACCTCGCGCCCATCTGGACCCCTTCCGCGGAGAAGCAAGGGGAGCTCATCGCGCAAGCCAGGCAGGTCGCCGCGCGCCTGGACGCGCCGGACCTGAAGCCCGACGAGATCGTCGATGGAATCCCGGGCCGCTACTGGCTCGACCTGCGCGAGAGCGCCGGCGTGGTCATCGCTCCCGCGCTCGAGGTGCCGATGCTCGTGCTGCAGGGCGAGCGCGACTACCAGGTCACCATGGAGGACTTCGCGGGCTGGAAGCAGGCGCTCTCGGGAAAGGCGCACGCCACCCTCAAGTCCTACCCGAAGCTCAATCACCACTTCATGCCCGGAGAGGGTCCGTCGACGCCGCGCGAGTACGACCAACCGAATCACGCATCGGTCGAGGTCATCGAGGACTTCGCCCGGTGGCTCTCCGCACAGTGATCGGACACCGGTTCGGCGTGCTCGACGCCCACCGAGCCTGATGCGCTCGGGCTGACCGGTCATCGCTCGAAGGATTCTTCGACACCTCTTCACCTCGGGAACACTCCATGACTCGCTCCATCGCCTGGACTGCGGTCGCCGCCGGGCTGCTCGCCGCCTGCGGGCCCGTCGACGACTCGACCACCGATCCCCTCCTTCCCGACGCCGCGCTCAGCGAAGACGCCGGGGGGAGCGCCGATGCCGGCGAGGACACCGACGCCGGCGAGCGCCTCGACGCGGGCGAGGCAGCGGATGCCGGCGCCGAGCCCGACGCTGGCGAACCGGCCGAGCCCGAGGTTTGGCAGTCGGGCGCCATCACGGTGACCGAGCACCCGGGCAGCGCGTGGCAGGTCGAGCAGGAGGGCGCCGAGGTGGTCGCGCGGTACGAGGGCACCGGGCTTGCGCTCGTCATCGACCCCACGAACGGCTCGATAGACGGCCGCTACTCGGGCATCTACGTGCACCTCGACGACTCGCCCCTGTTCGCCGGCCGCTACAACGGCACGGACAGCTCGATGTTCGTGCCCGACCGTCCCTGGATGAACCAGACGCAGGTGACGGTCGAGGCCGAGGGCGAGCAGCTCACCGTGGAGATGCTCGAGGGCAGCCTGTCGCAGATACCCGACAGCCACTACCCGTCGGACGAGCCGTTTCGCTGGCGCTCGATCTGGTCCCTGGAGGCCGAGGGGCTGAGGGTCGCCGCAGCCGGCCTCTACTACGTGCTGCCGTCCAAGCAGTCGTGCGTCCTGTCCATCAAGGGTGAGGGGGGCGTCGAGCTGGGCACGCTGAACATCGAGAGCGACACCTCTCCTTTCCTGCGCTACTTCGAGGACGTGCGCAGCATCGAGGTCGCCTCCTCGGACTTCGGCCTCTTCACCATCGCCACCGACGCCGAAATCCTTCAGGTCGAGGTGCCGCGGTTCCCGGACACGCAGCTCTTCGAGCTCGACTTCGACCACAGCTTCAAGGACCGCGGCCAGCTCGAAGTCCACACCGAAATGGTGCTACCCCTGGCGCTCTGACGAGCGACCGGGCGCTGTCGGCCGGCGACGACGAGCAGAGCCGAGCGCGCCGAGTTGGGCCTCCCGGGTCGCGCCGCGCGAAGAGGTCGAGGACTCCTCGTCCGCCCAGGCGCCGGCCGAGCCCGCCAAGCACGCGGCCGACCGATAGCGCCTCATCCGTTCGGTTCCGGTCGGCTCGCGCTCGCCCTTCGACGCGCCCGCGGCGCGAGACCTCGGACTTGCGCTAGTGAGCGCGCATGGGCCGATGGGACCGCGACTTCAAGGTGGTGGGGCGACTGCGGCCGCTCGATCTGCTCGGGCTGGTGCCAGGGGTGGTCACCCGCGGCGCGCGCTTCAGGTCGCTGGAGAAGGAGCTGGCATCGGCGGCGCCGATGCCTCGGGCTTTCGACCTGTTCGTCGAGCTCGCGGACGCACAAGGCGGCCGGCAAACCTTCCAGATCGAGGCCGAGGCGCGGCCCCGAAGCAACACGGGCAAGCGGATCTTCAATCGCTGGTCGTACGCGCACCTGGTCTTGGGCCGACCGGTCGAGTGCGTCGTGTTCTACCTGATGCCCGCCCGCGAGGGCCGACGACCGCAGACCCGCTACTCGGTCAAGAGAGGCTCGACCTCGGTCGACTTCCTCTTCCAGGCGGTCTGCCTCTGGTGGCAGAGAGCCGACAGGCTGCTCGAGGGGCAAACCCCGGGGTGTGGGCTTTGATCGCGCTGGCCGCAGGCTGCCGACGCAAGCACGTCGAGCGGGCGTGCAACCTGCTCGAAGCCATCGAGGACGAGCTGCTCGCCAGCGAGCTGCTCGGGGTCTGGTACGAAGTTGCAGGGGTGCGGTTCGGGTCCAAAGATTTGCAGGCGATGGTCTCGCGAAAGGAGCTCTTGATGGAGTCGTCTACCTACAGGGCCGTCCGCGAGGAGGGGCGCAAGGAGGGGCGCAAGGAAGAGCTCTCGAAGACCTGCCGCAAGCTCGTGGAAAGCAAGCTCGGGCACCTGCCACCCGAGGCCGAGGGGCTCGAGCAGATCACCGACCTCGACGCGCTGGATCGCTTGAGAGACCGTCTATTCGCCGCTGCCAGCCCGCAGGCCGTGCGTGCGGCCCTGCGGTCTATCAAGCGATGAGGTCTCGCTCGCCACGCGGTCGGATGGAATCGTCCACCTACCGCGCCCTCCATGACGAAGGGTTCGCGCGGGGATACGCGGAAGGATTCGCGGAAGGGTTCAAGGAAGAGCTCTCAAAGACCTGCCGCAAGCTCGTGGAAAGCAAGCTCGGGCACCTGCCACCCGAGGCCGAGGGGATCGAGCAGATCACCGACCTCGACGCGCTGGATCGCTTGAGAGATCGCCTATTCGCCTCCACCAGCCCGCAGGCCGTGCGTGCGGCCCTGCGCTCCATCAAGCGATGAGGTCTCGCTCGCCACGCGGTCGGATGGACTCGTCCACCTACCGCGCCATGCGCGAGGAGGGGCGCAAGGAGGGGCGCGAGGCGGGGCGCAAGGAAGAGCTCTCGAAGGCCTGCCGCATGCTCGTGAAAGCCAAGCTCGGGCACCTGCCGCCCGAGGCCGCGGCGTTCGAGAGCACACTCGACATCGACACGCTGAGCGGCGTGTTCGACCGCCTGCTCGAAGCGCCCGATCCCAAGGCCGCGCGGTCGATCCTGCGCTCGCTCGAGCGATAAAGGCGCTCCCACCGCACCAATGCCTGACTGCCACCGGGCGACACGCGAGCGCTCGCGCCGAAAGGCCTGCGTCGCTCGCGCGAGCGAAGGCTCGGCAACCCGTTCGCCAACCGTTCGGAATCGCGGCTCCTCAAACGCCCTTGTCTGGCGCAAGGTCGAGCGTGGGGCTGTTCGCCGGCACCGACGACCGCATGTTTGCCTGGGCAGCGGCTAGATGGCCGACCCGCGGGTCGGCGGCGGTGGCAGGGGCCGACACTTCGAGCAACCCACCGCTTGCCCGCCGCCTCTGCGACTGACCGCGCGCTCGACTCGCTCCGGCCCGCGCGCAAGGAGGGGCTCGTTGGACGACTTCTTCGTGTACCTGCTCGTTCTGTTGGTCTTCACCAACCGCTACGTCGCAGGCCACTTCCTCAAGCGCCTGACCGGCGCCCGCTTCGACGAGAAGCGCGAGGGCTACGAGCCGACGGTCGCCACCATCACTCCGCTCTTCAACGAGGGCGAGCACATCGTCCGCACGGTCGAGAGCCTGCTCGCGCTCGACTACCCGAAGGACAAGCTCGAGATCATCGTCGTCGACGACTGCTCCACCGACGACAGCTACGCCTGGGCGCTCAAGGCCGCCCAAGGGCATCCGAACGTCAAGGTGCTGCGCAACCCCGCCAACGTCGGCAAGCGCAAGGCCATCAACCGCGGCCATCGGGAGACCAAGGCCGAAATCATCGTCTCGGTCGACTCGGACGTGGTCGTCGACCGGGGCGCGCTGCGTGCCCTCGTGGCCCGCTTCACGAAGCCGGAGATCGCCGCGGTCGGCGGCCGCGTCATGGTCGCCAACCCCGACGACAACTGGCTCACGCGCATGCAGACGGTGAAGTTCTACTTTGCCCAGGAGTGGCTCAAGCTGGTCGAGCGCGCCTTCAAGTCGGTCATGTGCCTGTCAGGCTGCCTGACGGCCTATCGGCGCGAGGTGCTCGAGGAGCTGCAGCCGGTGCTCGAGGGACGCAACGTGCGCGGCATCCCCATCAAATATGGCGAGGACCGCTTCCTCACCCGCCAGATAGTCAAGGCCGGCTACCAGACCCTCTTCATCACCGACGCCTGGTGCTTCACCGTCTCGCCCAACACGCTCTCCAAATACTTCTCGCAGCAGATCCGCTGGCGCCGCTCTAACCTCGTCGACTGGTTCGGCGGCCTCAAGCATGCCTGGCGCCTGCCAGCGCCAGTCGCGCTCAACTACTTCTCGCTCTTCGCGCTGATGCTCTGCTACCCGGTCCTCATCATCGAAAAGGTTCTCAACGGCTATTTCGTGGACCTGATGGTCATCCACGCGGGCGTGCTCGCGCTGCTCGCCGCGATCTACTACGCGGCCGCCAGCTCGATGCCCGCATCCCAGCGGGTCGGGCCGCTCGCCTTCCTCTCGATGGCGTTCCTGATGCCGGTCTCCTATCTCGTCTTCACGCCGCTTGGTCTGTTCACGCTCGACTCGGGCAGTTGGGAGACGCGCAGCAAACCCGCGCCGACGCCCGTTCCGCCTGCCGAGGTCGATCCCTCTCCTGCCGGTCGCGTAGGCGAACGCGAGCCTCTCGAGCGGGCCAGCTAGCTCACGAGGCAGCGGTCCCACTCATGACCTTTGGGACTCGGCGGGACGCTTCCAGGTCTCGACGGGAAGGTCTCGGAAGAACAGAGGGGCGTTCTTTCCGCGAATTGGCCGGCCGCGTCGGCAAGCTCCCTCTGTGCCAACGTGCGTGAGACACCGACCCCACTCGCAATTACTGTAGGAC
>ENA-UOOR01001731-UOOR01001731.1-fermentation-metagenome-genome-assembly--contig:-NODE-1731-length-24586-cov-200.040887_pt1 | contig 24586 bp, 22 predicted proteins | sample MGYA00245780_ERZ724029 | MGnify/ENA primary metagenome ERZ724029 (study PRJEB28704, sample SAMN03018315) | fermentation metagenome | biome: anthropogenic terrestrial biome; feature: soil... | reverse complement strand
ACTCAACAAATCAACCTGCTTTTTGACAGGATTTACAAGATTTACAGGTTTTAAAGCTGTTTTTATCCGCGAAACTACGGCTCCCGCCTGAGGCGGCAGGCAACGACTCAACAACTCAACGACTCAACAAATCAACCTGCTTTTTGACAGGATTTACAAGATTTACAGGTTTTAAAACTGTTTTTATCCGCGAAACTGCGGCTCCCGCCTGAGGCGGCAGGCAACGACTAAACGACTCAACGACTCAACAAATCAACCTGCTTTTTAATTTGTTTCATAACAATATTAGTTTATATTTGCCGCATAAAAAATGAATGCAAATTACTTTAATTTTATTGTAAAAATACTTTACTAATTCAGTTTTCGTACCTTGAAAACAAACAAAATCAGAAAAATCGCCTTTTTAGCAGGAATGGCAGCCGTTTTAATTTACATCGCCCCCGCTTGCAATAAGGAAAGAAACGAAGAACAACTGCCCGTTTTACAGCAGGATGATTTCACCGGCAACGAGGAACTGGTAAACAGGGTGCTGAATTTTTCACAAATGGCCGCCGAACTAAAAGATGGGAAAATGCAAAAGAGTGGTGAAAAAATGCTTATTGACAATGCCATTTATTACATTAGTGCAACCTTAAACTATATATATTGCAATCACACGGCTGCTTATGGTAAAATACACCTGGATACCATAACCTTCAGCCTGCCGGTAATAGCCACCGAAGGCAAAGCATACTTGGTGGATGCTTTGGAAGGATATAATACTGCGGTGGAAAAGGTAAGGGAAAAATACATGAAAATAAATAAGACCACCAGACAATTGATCAATATCGCTTTTATTGATTCTGAAATGAATCCTACCCTGAAAGCGGTGGACCTAACCTTTGAAATACAAACCGGTACAGATAACGCACCGGCAATTGCTGCTTATGGTTTTTTTGATGTTGAAGAGCAGTATTGGTGGTTAAGAGATACAGAAAATTGCTACAATGGGGATCCTACCTTAGGAGGGGCTCCTAATGTACTTGAACAACATATCTTGTTTAAATACAAACCGGCACCACCTCCCAATTGCAGGTACTGGTTTCCGTTTACAGAACCTAAAGATTTTATTGCAACCGATTATGAGGGAGATGGCGTACCTGATAATTTTTGTGATTATAAGATTTTCTATGCGCACGGCCCGGTAATAGAAATATTGACAGACACGGTTCAGTGCCTGGGGTTGGAAGCCAATCACCCGGGAATACATGAGATGGATTATTATTTGAACGGGCTTGACGAAATATTAAGCGGGTTTCTTGCCAATACCGGAAAAAGTATTGCTACAATTAATATTGAAAGCAGGTTTGAGACAAATGTAAATAATCTATCTTTAGTCACTATTCAACATATACCTCATCTTTCTTATGGTAAGAAGATGATTATGTGCTGGGAGGTTCCGAATAATGACTACCCAATTAGTATAGAGTAGCATTTCATTTGTTATTTTATACATCCATAACCACTACAATTTCCTAAGCCCGATGAAAATGAAATATCTTTTAACACTTATTTTTCTTTCCTGCATTATTTTGGTTCATGGACAACCCAGTTTCCAAATAATTTTCCCAACGGAAGGAAGAAATGAAGTTGGAGGGAGCATAATTGAAGATAGTCAAGGTAATTATTTAGCATATGGAAGTTGTATGGGTGACATAGAATTAGTACTCCAGGGAATGATTTGGAAAATTGGTCCAACTGGTGATACAATTTCAAAGGTAACTGTCTTTGGTGATTCTGCTTCCGTGATATGTTATGTAACCCAAATCGAAAATGGTAATTACAAGGCAGTAGGGTGGATTGGTTCAGATATTAATGAGGCTCACAATCTTTTGGTACTTGAGTTGGATGCCAGCCTCAATATCCTTAGCAGAAAAGACATTGAGTTACCGGGGATTCAAGCAGTAACAACTTTCATTATGAAGAAGCATTTGCAATCCTATTATCTATTTTTAGGCAATTATGGATTGCAATCGAATCCCCCCAACCTGAACGACCCTTACTTTGTTAAGCTCAATAGCAATTTTGATACGGTGTGCACACGTCGGTACTCTATCAACGGAAACCAGCAATGTCATGAAATGCTTTTTTCACCCGACGGTTCACAATTGTGGTTGCTTTCAGAGGCATATTTTCCTGAGTTGGTCACTGGATGTCTCGTTCAATTGGTGATTTATGATACCCTGTTTAACTATGAGCGGGTAAAAACCCTGAACAGAACGGATATGATGGGCTTATCAAAGGCAAAATGGATTACCGACAGCACCTTCTTATTGGCCTATAATTACAGAAAATATAGGTCAACGCAGCAAAATATAGCCATAGCTGAAACTGACTCTTCCTTTTTGTTTACGGATTATACCCAGATAGGAGCGCAGGATACTATTGATTATATTGGTTTTGGGAATGCCCTTGATTTTAATTCGCCTGACAGTATCCATTACGTGGGGACAAAAAATATTATTCCTGACTTTTGGTCGCCGCATCCTTCCTGGATACGGGTTGGTATGCTTAACCGTCAACTTGAGCCTGTTTACGAGCGATTTTATGGCGGAGATGCACGTTACTGGGCATTTTCAATACTAAGTACCCGTGATGGAGGAGCCTTTGTGTCAGCTTCCCGTTACGATCATAACCAGCACAGCAACTATAATGATGTTTTTTTTATGAAGCTCAACAATCAGGGATTGGTTACCATGAGCAGTCATCCGGATTTATGCCCACTGCTGCCCGCGGTTGTTTATCCCAATCCTGCAAAAGAAATGCTTTTTGTTGATTTATCGTGGGGCAAAGCCAACTGCTTAATTAACGATATAACCGGAAAACAGCTAATGCAGGTAAACCTTCGCAATGGGAAAAATAGCATCAACGTTGCCAACTTGCCACCCGGCATCTATTTCATAGTATTAAAAGGACGGCAAAATGAAGTATTCACGCAAAAAATAATAATTCAACAATAAATGAATGCCCCGCTGCTTAAGAAAATTGAGGAGTTGACACTGTATGTGATTGAGTTGGGAAAAAGAGTGCAAATATTAAAAACATATATTCAAGCTTAATCCTAACCAAAAAGCACCGCAAACATTTTCGTAATCTGGCATAGCTAAAGATGAAAAGTCAAAATTTTTTAATAATTGTATTTTCAGTTGCCCTGTTAATTCTGGCCTGGACAAAATCATATTGTTCAAACTTCGAAATTTCTAGAGAAACAAATAGTGATTCTGTAAAGTCAAACAACTATTTGAAAAATAACCAACCAAATGATGCATATTTTAATTTAAAACTGGCTCCTTTTGATATACTGTTGGGTGATTATATTACGAACAGTTACTCTTTTGGACTTACTGCTGAAAAATCCCTTTCTACTTCTTATAGCATTAATCTTGGAGCCAGTTATATTTTTACTGACAAAAATGATATTTTTAATAAGTCGAAAGTGAATGTAATTTCAAATAATGTAAAAGGGTTTTCATTTCATTCCGAACTAAGAAAATATTTTTCGAAAAATAGTGGGTTATTGCAAGGATTATATTGGGCTCCTGGTGCTAAATTTTTCTATACTGATGCATTGCTGGAAAATTATTCAGTAAAAAGAATTTCTTTAGGGACATACTTGAGTATTGGATATCAAAAGGTCACTAAAGGAAGAATCGTTTATGATTTTGGATGTGGTATAGGCCTTAAGTTTGTTGAGTCATCAAATAATTCAAATACTGATGATTTTTATAATATTACTTGTCATATTACTGATGGAGGTAAAAAACCTTACCATGATGGAAATGCCATATTTCCAGCTTTTACTGTTAATATAAAAATAGGTTTCAAGTTTTGTGACATAAAAAAACTAAAGAAGTGACACCTCCCTAACTTTCCCTTCACTCGTCTGTTAAAGTTTTGCATTGCTTAAACAAGAATTCACTACCCAATGACCGATGAAACCCTCAAACGGAAAATTACCCTTCCGGGATTATTGCCCGCCAGCGCTCAATACCATCGAGCATTTATTTCGATTTTTCTTTCTTTGTCGTAAATCTTTTTGATGGCAATAATCAAATAAAAATGCACGTGCCCATTTGCCTCATAAAAAATTGATGTTGCAAGGTGGTTTTATTAATGAATTGGAATAAATGAATGGTTTTCGAGTATAATGCTGCTAAAAAAGGTACTCCACCCGTAATATTGCCATTCTTCCCCGGAGGTCATATCTACTCATTGATAAGTAATTGAACGTATTGGAGAATATGGTATGCTGCTTTACGTTAAAAAGGTTCACCATTTCAAGCGTAAAATCAATGCCGCTCTTTTTAGGGGTATAGCGGGCTTTGAAGTCTGTAAAAATATATTTAACCGGGTTATTGTCCGATACTTCAGTGTAACTGTGACTGGTATTTATTTCTAAAAATATCTTTTTAAGTAATGTGGTACCTATGCTCAGGTTTTGTTCAAAATTATAGGCCCGATAATTTAAATGATCCGTTCCTGTTGCATCATCATTCAATTTATTGTGGCTCCACATGAAGACAGGAGTATAGTTGACATGTAATGTGCGGATTAATTTTTTATTGAGGCTTGCCGAAAGCGTAACGCTTTTATTTTGAAATGAAAGCAGTTCATGGTTAACCAATTGCTCGTAATTGGTTGAGTTTAATATAGTTTTTAATGCCAGGCTGCTTTTGGTAAGATACAGATATTTGCTTGTACTCAAGTTAAGCTGAAAGTTTTCGGTGGTGTTGTTGTATGGCAACAGTATGGTTTTTACTATATTGTCGGCTATTTCATTTGCTAAAATATTATTTGCTTTAACTTTAATGTATTGCAATCCACTGTTTAAAAAAAACATGCTCACCGGGTTTTCAAAACCATAATTTAAAACCATGGAATGGATTTTCTTTTCCTGTAGTTCAGCGTCATTTGCATGTAAAAGCCTGTAGTTTAACAATACTGCTCCCCTGTATATGTCTTTAATAGTGCTAAAGGGATTGGTGTAATTATAATTTAATTGTAAGGTGTGTTGTTGGGATACATTATACTTTATATTCAGGGAAGGTGAAAAAATAATTTTTTGTTTGCAGGTGTCTGAATTATAATCTTGCTGATGATAATGAATGCTTTGGTATGAAACGGGTAATTGAACAACTGAGTTCAGTTTTCCCCGCTTATAGTAATATTTATTGGCAATGTATATATTTTCTTTATTCCAGTTTAGTTCATTGCCTGCATCAATTAAAAACGGATCAGGATGTTCTTTTTGGTTAAAGAATAATGTTGTATTCAATTGCTGTATTTGGGTCGAATAGCCAATATTATATTCCTGTACGATATGTTTCCCCGGAATGGTATAACCCACATAAGCATTTGAATAAACAGCAGGTATTTGTATGTTTTGTGAAATGGTATCGTAATATCTGTTTTCACCCGAAATGTTATAATACAAACCATCATTAATGAGCAGTGATTGTTCATTGTCGCTATATTTGACCAGCCATCTTAGCGTGAGAATATTTTTACCTTTAGTGGCAGGAATCCAGGTTATATCATTTGAAAGTTCATGAATGTTTTTCGTTAATGATTCAGTAAAGGGTGCTGAATTTAGAAAAAACTGGCTGTTTTCAGTTGCGTGTGCAATGTTTATTTTAATATTGTTGTTGAAATAATACTGCTCCTTGTTAATCATTAAGTTAGCAGAAGCATGCATCTTATGTGGCTTACTGTTTATATGCTGTTGTTCATTGTAACGGGTAGTATCATTTTTTGCATAATATGCTGAGGAGTTATAATATTTGAGGTTATTGTTGTCTTTGAAGCCCTGCAAATTAATTCTGAATTGCAATTCGTTTTTTAAATTTATTAAATTATTAAAACTTGCCAGTACCGATTTATTAATATACCAGGTTTGCCGTGGCAGGTTAGGCGGCCCCACAGTTGCAAGCGATAAATTTATGGCGTCGGTTTTTTCATCTATATTTTCAAGCGGATTTGATGCACCTGGCTGGGAAAGCATATTGCTGTAGTCCGTGCCGGTATTATTGGCCATTACCGAATTTATTAATTTCAAATTCCTGCTCAATAATATAGGGGTTAATGCACCATCGTATAAAGCCGGTACACCGGCGGCCCCCATTGCTTTGTATGTTGCCTTCAATTTATCTTCATCTTTCAAAATCAGATTCAGTGCTACTTTGTCCGACAATACTTTTTTTCTTAATACTTTTATTGGTTGAAAGTTTTTTATAACATCCACACTTTCAATCATTTCTTTGCTAATCATTTTGGGCAAGTCGCCATATCGGCCATCCATCACGTTATCACCCTGTATGTAGAGGTTCTCTATTTCTTTTCCATTAAATGAAATTCTGCCATCGGCTGCAACCTCAAGGCCAGGCATGCGCCTGAGAACATCACCAATACTTCTGTCCTCTTTTTGTGTAAAACTTGCTACATCATAGCGAATCGTATCGCCTGATGCGTATATCTGTGGTTTGCTTTTTATTTCTATTTCCGGAAGGGTAAACGGCTCGGTTTCGAGTAAAAAATTATACTCCAGCATCTGGCTTCTTACCTGCACATTTTGCGTTTTGTATCCAATATGGGTTACTTCAAGCCAGAGAGGTCTGTCTGGTGATGAAGATGCCAAACGGATTGAATATTCACCATTATTATTGGTGATACAATATTGAACAATACTGCCTTTTTCATCTATAAGTTTAACATGAGCGTTGGGTAAGGGTTCATTGGCTTTATTTTTCACTTCTCCGGTATAGGTTTGCACTTGAGCAAAAACAAACGCTGGGTAAAATAGAAGCGCAAGAAGAGTGCTGTAAAAAAATGAAGGCAGAAGTATTTTATTCACAAAAGTAGCTATTGATACAGATAAACAGTAATCCATTTATCCTATTTAATTTCCATTGGATTATAGGTCTTTATTGTGTTGGATCGGGTAGCTTGTGTATTATCACTATTGATCACACTTAATTTTGCATCAGGAAAAGCAGCCGACCACATAGACTCCGGATCTGTTTCATACGCTTTTTTGATTTTGTTGTAACGGGAAGGGGTGGTAACAACAGTGAACCGTTTATCATCTTTAAAAAAGGAAGCTGTGGTTTCTTTCCCCTCCTGAGGTTTTATAATTTCGATGAAAGTAAAAATCACTTCGTTGCGGCTATCCCTGGCTTCGAGTATAAGTCCGGGCAATCCTGATAGCTTCCAGGGCCCATCCTGTAAAGGCAGATCCTGGGTAAACCAGACATCATATAATCGGCCTCCATAGCTTCCGGAGGCTTTTTGGCAGTTGTAGTTGCCTATTGTTTTCTTCTCATCCAGTATTTGCCATTCAATCTTAGGCAGATTTGTTTCTGTTCTGTAGTCTTTGGGCCCCATGAAACCCCATACAGTAAGTTTTTTATTTTCAAAATCTTTTAAGATCTGCTCATCGATAACCACATTGTTATTATTAACCATGAGTAATGGGCCACCGCTAACCGCCATCTTCTGGCCTAAACCTTGTTCACCAACCAACGCTTTATCAGCATTGTCAGTGTTTTGTTCTCTTTGAAGTTGGTTGTACATTTTTTCAGAAATATAACGGCTGCTGTTTTTACCAACCGATAAAATCATTTTGTCGGTAAAGGGGTTTTCTTTGTCGGCCAAGTCGCGTACATATTCAAATTCATACATAATATTGAATAACACTGGATCCTGCGCCTGACATAGGAAGCCTGAAAAAAGTATGATTGAACCGATTAAAGTGGGAATTGTTTTCATTTGTTTTAACTTAAGATTTTAAAGTAAATGCGACCAGGTTCTCTATTTGTCCGGAATTAATTCCAGAAATTTTCTTTTATCTTTATTGAAATTGCCAGTAAGCAATATCTTATTATCTCCATTGGTTAATACCTGCATTCCATCCTCAATATTCAATAAAGTAGCATTGAGCTCAATAAATTTGTCTTCAAGGTCCAGAACCAGGGGAATTTGAATGTTATCCATCTTTTTACTTTCGAAAAAGTATTTAATAAGTTGGAAATTGTCATCAGCACGGCAAATTGCAATTACTTGTGCATCTTTATTTTGAACTTTAAGTTTTTGGCTAATGCTATCCAGATCATAGAGTTGTGGTATGCAGGTGGGGCATGAAACATTTACCAGGGAATATATTTTCGATTTTTTACTGAAAAGACTGGTCGAGTCAAGAATTTCGGCAAGATATGGATTGAATATTTCAATCCGGTGGGGGAGATTTAACAATATTTCCGGGTGCTTATCTGAATGCCGGTTGCATGACACGAAGAAAGCGAGCCCAATGAATCCAATAATAATTCTTGTCTTCATTGGCTCAGATTTCAGCAGTTTTTAATAGTTTGGTTTGAGGATTAAAGGTATATATCCGTGAATCATCACTTGTAACGACAAAGTCATTTATATAATCCTTTAGTGCTATTTTCTTTACCGGTGCACCGTCCCAGTCAAAAACGTAAATATTTTTCCCATAATAAGGGAGGGTTTCCTCTTCCCGGTTGCCGGAAAATAAAACGTAAATATGGTTGTCGGTAGCTTTCACACTCACCGCTGCAAACCTTGTATTGTTATTGCGGGAGATCATTTTTTTTCCCTCATATCCGGCCACCACATCAACTTCTGGTCCAAATCCATCAGGTCCCTTAATTATTGTTGATTTTTTCGTATCAAGATCAAACACCTCTATCTGATCAGCATAGCGGCAGGCCAGCACGCATTTATTGGCAGATGGTTTTAAACAAAGAAAACTTTCATAAGCCATCTTTTCTTCTCTGGCCGGATTCTCAGAACCTGCTTTATGATAGGGTATCAATTCATCCAAAACCTTTCCTGTTGAAAGGTTGAACCTGGTCAACTTAAAATCAGAATCGTAATTGCCACTGCCTATCAGTGTAGAGTCGCTATCCATTTGTATTGAATAGTAAAATACAGGCAATGGCAGTTCTTTACTTTCATCGGACTTTTTATCAGTTAAAAGCAACGGTGATAGAATAATTTTTTGTTTGTTGAGGTCATATACCCACAAGTTTGAAGATACAATACCATAAGACAAAAAGCCCAACGATTGCCCGGTTTTATAACCTGACTCTATGTGGTGTGAAATGAAATTACGGGAGTTAAGGTTAATCGAAGAAAAATGATACTTTGAGCTGTTTGCTTTGTTTCTGATAATCAATAGGGTGTCATGGTATAAAAATAATCCATCGGGACTTATCGTGTCAAACTTCATAAATTCATTCTCTTCAAGTAATTGAACGAGCGGGAATTTATTAAATGTAGTTTCGTTTTCAGGTGTTTTGGTTATATTGTTGCTGCAAGCACCAAAGGATAATAGAAAAACGGAAAGTATTTTAATGGAGTTTCTCATCATAATGCAAATAATTGTAAACGTAAAATATGATTATTTTTAAAATTTAAATAAATGGTCAGGTTTCCCAAAATACAGACAGTTTAACCTAACCATTTATTGTTAAAGCAGTGGCATAACTTCTAATCTATGGATGGCGGTGTTATCTGATATGCGCAACTGGTTCTTGCATTGTTACAGCAATTGTAAACCCACATGTTGCCATACACACAATAATCAGAAGAGTTTCCTGTATACCTGCATCCAAATGCAGGAACATCGGTTGAAAATGCATCCGATCCGGCAAATATGCCTGCGGCAGTTATCATAATAATCGCAATTATTTTTACATGTTTTCTCATTTGTAAAAGGTTTTAACAATTTCCGGGCTGCATTATAGTGGCGTCACCCTTTCACTTCAAATGTTATCCGGCCGTTGATAACAAATGCTTAACAAATGTAAGGATAAAACTGTTGTTTTATACATAGTGGTCATCTTAACTTATAAGTGGTCGAAAATATCGTATAAGTGGTCAAAATAATCGTATAACTGGTACTTCATAATTTGAAAAACTCAGCAATTTTGTGCCATTTTCTGCGCGAAACTTCTAAAATACACTCATTACTCATGTGAATCTCACGTTTTTTGGAATTCAATTTCTTAACATGGTACATATTTACTATTTTGTTATCACTTATCCGAACGAAGCCAAAATCGCCTAAAATCGTTTCATTGCAAATAAGCGAGCTTGTATAGGAAATGGGTAATGAGTTTTGTGTATAAAACACAGAGACTAAATTACCGGTGCATTCCATGTATAGTATTTCATCATAGCGAAGAATACTTGTTTGTGTCTTTTCTTTAATCGGTAATACCTTTTCTTTTTGTTTGCTAAAGTCAAAGTTCATAGTTGACGCTTTATGTTAAATAATTCTCTGCCTTAATATGAAAGAGTTTATAAACTCGCTCTTAATACGCACGCTCTCTATTTACCGATACAAAGCTAACTGTTAAAACTCCTTGATTTACAGGGGGGGGTAATTTATAATCATTCTAAATAAAGGTAAATCAAATATGTGAAAATGCTACATATAAATATATGTAAATAGAGGTATAGTTATAATCAGTTATGAAGTGCCTGACATGCTGCAAGTAAATAGTCATACTTTTAATTGAGACAACCGAAGTATATTTAGTGTAACAATTTCTTTTCACTCGGATTAAATAATCAGCGATGCGGCCTTTAGTGCACTTTCCTTACTTAAGTTTCCTTCAATTGAATATTTCCTCAATTATGTGAAACTCTCCCGTTTTAGAATTCTTTTTTTTCAATCTTTCTTTATTTCTTAAACGCTCCAATTTTCGCTTTTCATCATCGTTTAGGTTAAATTTTTCCAATAGTTCTTTAGTGCTGAGCGGAAAGATATTATCCTGCAAACTTGTGCTAAAATAAACAAACAGTTTTTTGCCGGGAATAATCATGTTGTCAAAAATAAGTGTATCATCTCTCAGGTCTGAATACAGGACAATTCTATTGTTTATGATTTCAGCTTTCAAGGATTTACCGCGATGATCCCTTACTTTATATAGAATGTTCCTTTCATTTGTATAGCCCCAAATGCTATCACTTGTCAAGCTTCTTCAAACTATATTTCAAGCCCACCAAAAAAACACGGCCCATCCGGTTATTTACACTTTCAAAATATTGATTAGCATGAATGCTTTGCCTTAAATACACATTTTCATTAAAAACATTTATTGCTTTGATATAAATGAAGAGGGTTCCTTTAAGGACTGACCTGCTTAGGTATGCATCTAAAAAATTATAGCTTTGCGATGATTGACTTTTTATTGCCGGATAAACCTGCCGATCATAATCAATATTAAAGTTCCAATGTTTAACTATTTTCCATTCAAAATCTGCCAGTAATGAATAGTTGTAGTAATTATAATCCGAATTGATGGTGTATTTGTTTACGGTGTACTGTGCTTTGAAACCAAGTCCTGTGTTTATTTTTGATTTTTTCCTGTTGCGCAACTCCAGTTTCGGACTTATCCCATAAAAATTCACTTTATCGGTTAAGTCATTTACCTTAATGTTTGATTGTCCATAGCTGAAATGCATTTCGTGTATTATTCTAAGCGGACTTTTAAAAATGGGCGTCTCAAAATAATAATAGGCATTGTTATAAAATGAGTTTCCTGCATTTTCAGGCTTTATCAGGGTTTGCAGTTGTTCATTAACATATGATGTATTTATTATTTGATTGGTATTAATAGTTGAGTTAAGACCTGCAAAAAAATACTTTTGACTGATAATGCCGTAGGTGCTGTAATTCAGGTTAATCGAATTTACATATTCAGGTTCTAAAAAAGGGTTCCCGGTATAAACATAATTAAAGTTCGAATTATTATATATACTGGTCGATTGATGTAAATTCGGCATATTTACATACGTTTTATAATCGAAGTGCACTTTTTTTGTTTTGTTTACGGTGTAATCGAAAATAAACTCCGGTAAAATATAATTATACGATTTAAAGTTATTTGTATTGTCCTGTGCGGAGTGCTGAAATCGAACTGAACCTGAAAATACATATTTTAATGCAATTTTTCTGTGTTCTATTTTAAAATGCGTGTAATGGTGATTGTTGTTAAAAACTCCCGAAAGCGAGTCTATAATTGATTGGTATTCGTTGTTTTGCGTATTTTCGGTAATGCGGTCGGCTTCAGAAAGCGTATTGTTTTTTTCTACGGAAAAAATCAGGTAATTGTTCTTTTTCAGAGGTTCTGTATAAAAGAGATTAAAATTAAATATGGAGCTATTTTTATTAAAACTACCGGATTGCTCCGTTTTGTTAATTTCGCTGATGGTTGAGATAATCAGCAAATTCATCATATTCTCAAAGCCTTCATCTACGGTGCTTTTAGCAAAGGCTTCAAAACCAAAATTCCTGCCTTGTTTTTTCAGTTTAAAATAATAATTAGCCGAAACATTTAGATTAAATTTATCGTTGTTGATGCGTCTATCGGTTAAAGTTTTTCTGTTCAGGCTACTGTCCTTTAGTACGAAAACCGATTCGCTTTCATTTGTTTTATCCAGGGTGTTGGACGATAGGAAAGCTTTAACCCTGATATTTTGTTTTTTCCCTATTTTTGATTTAAAATCAATTTTTGCCAGATGATTTATAATTTTATCGTTTTCGCTATACTCACCGTTTTCTGTATAGCCATCTGAATTAAAAAAGTACTCACTTTTTGTTTGAGTAATTGTATTGTTATTGGAGTTGATGTAAATGTAGTTAAAGTGTAACTTATTGTTTTCGTTAAACTTATAGTTAAAGTTTGTTCCTAAAAGCGTATGGTCTGATATGCCGAGATTGCCAAACAGGTTCATAGGGATTTCAGAATAGTCAATTGCATTGCTATTGCTCATGGCATCTTCCATCGAGCCTGTGAATGACAAGTAGTCCGTTATACTGATTATTTGTTCATTTATATTGTTTGATGATCCCAGAAATGATATTTGCTTTTTCTTATCAAAACGATTGACATTACCGGAGGCTTTATATCTTTTATCCGGAGTGCCTCCGGCAAAATCCGCGTCACCAAACACTCCCTTGTATTTCCCTTGTTTTAGTTTTAAATTTAGCGTGGTTTCCTTTTTGCCGTCATCAATTCCGGTAAATTTTGTAAAATCAGACTTGTCATCAAAAACCTGTACCTTATCAATAATTGATGCAGAGATATTATTTGTAACAGCTCCCTGACTGTTTCCGAAAAACTCCTCATTTTCCACCAGAATTTTATCAATTCTCATGCCGTGGGCTTTCACAATACCCTGTTTATCGACTTCAAGGCCTGGCATTTGATTGATAAGATCCCCTACACTTGCATCGGCTCCTAAATTATAATAATTGGCATTATACTCGGTGGTATCGCCTTTGATGACCACCGGCAGAAAGGCTTCTTTTACTTCTATTGCATCCAATAGATGTATGTGTTCTTTTAACACAATATTGCCTAAGTTTACATTCAATGATTTCTCGCTTAAATCAATTGTTTTTATAAAATCCCCATATCCTATATAAGTAATTCTAATATTATACAGGCCGGCGTTTGCCGCAGTTAAATTAAAAAAACCATCTTCGTTTGTAAGTGCATAGGACTCTAATTGCGTGCTACTACTCTGCAAAAGCATCACAGTAGCATATGGAAGTGTGTTCTCCAAAGAGTCTAAAACAGTGCCATGTATTTTATATTTCTCTTGTGCTGACACACAATTGCTTAAAAATAAAATACTTATAATTATGTATCCTGATAGCTTGTTCATAAAAGATTTGTTAAGCAATTCCTGTCAGCAAGTTATATTATTGCTGCATGTCTTCGATTATTTTGTCATATTCTACTTTTGTAATATATTTCCCCTTCGGTTTATTGATCTCTTTAAAGTTATTCAGCTTGAGATCATATGCTGAGATAACCGAGTTTACACCTTGTGCATTGCAACTTATTTCTAAAATCATCCCGGGAAGTCCATAGTGTTCATATGGGCCATAAGGCAAAGGGATTTCAGGAGAAAACCACAATACACAAGAATGGCCAATTGTGGCTTTCAAACATTGGTATCCTAAGATATCTTTATATTCAGAACCAATTTTTATATCAGAGGCTTTCAAAGTATCAGTTACGTAAAAATTAAAATATGGATTAAACATATGTACTGATTTATTGATATTGTCTATATAAACGGTTTGATTGGGGTCGAAATCACCGGGGCCCATCCCTAATTCCAATAATTTATTAACACTTTCTACATCTGCAATGGAGTCTATTTTTGTATATAAGCTCTCCTGTTTGTTGAAATCCAAATTCCAGAAAGAAATTGAAGAGTTTGGCATATTTTCCATTCGTGCAATGCATGAAGGGTCTCCCTGACAAATTGAATGCCAGTTAATTTTAAAAGTGGTTTTGTATTTTACCGTGCCATTAAGCATTTGAGCATGGGTTGCAAAGGAACTCAATGCCAGAAGGAATGTGATTATGGTTTTCATTTTCATTTCATTTATTGATTTATTCAACACCCACAAATATACCGCTTTGTTTTGCATAGCAAACTTTAATTTGCTTTTTGTCCTTTATCAGATCGAATTCTTGTTCTGAAATTTCGATAGTTTCATCTGCTAAATGAACTTTATAGCGATGTATTGGCTTCATTTTTTGTCCCCATAGTTTAGGGAATAACCAGCCCAGAATTGGAATATATAACATTCCACTACCTGGCTCATAGTCATCTTTAACTTTAGCAGAAACAACTTTTTTCAGAACTGTTTCTTTCTCCTTATTTTTTAAATCTTTTCTTATTTTTCTGGTAAAATTTAAAAAAATTAACAAACCCAATATCAAGCTTGCAATCACTCCCAAAACTACTATATAGTTATTTGTTAGTTTATTTACTAAAGACAAAAGCAATATAGTTCCGGTTAGAAATATGCTTGCCAAAAAACCAAACACAATTCCGGGAGCCATGTGTTCCTTTAATATTTTCAATTCATTAACATTCATTTTATTCATATTATTGAGTTTGAGCAATGTCTTTATTATTATATTCTATAAATAATTTATCATTAGTGTTGTATGATTTCATCATTAATTCAAATATTCTTGGATAAAAAGTTATTATTATCAATAAGTCTTTAAGTACTACACTAGTAAAGTTAGTAATATCAACACATGTATCGTTAGACGGAGTAGTTATTCTCCCCTCCTTTATCAACATGCCGATACATATTGGACAAAAGTTAAACACCCAACAGTTTTTGCATTTTGTACTATTCATTACTTCTAAATATTCAGCATACATTTTCCTTATTTTACTAAGATCTTTTCCATTTTCAATACTACCTATAGGCATAGAGAAGTCACTTCTTTCACATAAATGAAAATTAGATTGACAATCTACGAAAAGTTGTGTTTTCCCTATGTAACAGGTATTAAACTTCTTAATTTCAATACTTGGGTTGTTAGACAACCTATTATAAAATTCAAAAATTTTTGTTAAACGGTTATTAAACGCTGGATAAAAAGTTAATTTTTCTAATAAATCCTCATCGGTTAAACTTTTGTAATCAAAAGTATTAATATAATCAATAAAACTGTTATCAGAGATATTGCTGTTTACTTTGTGTTCGTCATTATTTTTACTGGGTGAAAAATCAGTATATTCAAGGTATTCAAAAAGATTAGCTCCTGAAAACTTTCCATCAGTACTTTTTTGGAAAAAATAATCTCCAACGACTTCATGATTATAATTGGGTGCCACGACAGCTTGTATTTTTACTCTATTTTTATAATAATTTATTGATTTTTTCTTTAACAATTCAATAACATTTTCTACTATTTTGCCAGTACCTTTACCATTACGAAAAACTCTATTTTTATCATTTTCAATCGGGGGGCCATCTAAACTAATTGACACGTATATATTTTCTTTAATAAGAAAGTCTGCAATTTCAGATGTAATTAATGTTCCATTGGTTGTTAGTGAAATTAGAATATCATCATATTTTATTTTATCATAATTTTTACAAATTTCTTTTATATAGTTAACAATTTCTTTTAGTAAGCCAAAAACTATTAACGCCTCTCCCCCGTAAAAGGAGATATTTGGCGGATTGTGTGTCAATAAATCATTATGATCTTGTAATTTATCTATTAATAAAGTATATTCAAGGAGGTAATTTGAAATTGCTCTTTTTGCATTTTTTAAACTTAATACATTAGAACCATGAGACTTCCCCTGTTTTTTCTTTTCATTTATCGTATATCCACAGTAAGTGCATCTTAAATTACAGTTATTAGTCAATTCTAATACTAGCTTTTTAGGTATAGCATTAAATTTAGCTTCTTCCATTATTTTATCAATATTGAGAAAGGTCGGCTCCTTTATTTGTATTGCGTTGCCTTTTATTAAAAATCCGCTACAGTTTAACTTTTTAACAAATTCTTCCTTTTTAGTAGCTTTGCACTCAAAATGGCCTATTTTCATGTGAGATAAAACAATTTCTTTTTCTTCTAAAGAAAGTGAGAGTATGGTATTTACTCTTGCATCATACAGAAAACAACTTTCCCCCTCATTAAAATCAAAAATCTTTATTAGAGGATAAGTCTCTTGATTCTCATTTACTGTTATTTTCATGATTTTAAAACTATCAATGAAAGAGATGGCTTACTAAGCTATCTCTTTCATTTCAATTTAGTAATTAAAGTGTAGTAGGGTTATCGGGTGGTTTCGTTGTCGATTTTGTAGTTACCATCATACCTAGTTGAAAACCAGTAACTGTAGCTTCGAAACATTTGCATGTACACCAGCAACCTCCTGGTGGACCACCGGGGCCTCCTCCTTTAATTTTTTGCAAATCCTTTGTAGTTAAAATTTTCATTTTTTTCATTTTTTTCATTTTAATAATTTCATAGGCTGCATTTATAGTGGCGTCACCCTTTCACTTCAAATGTTATCCGGCCGTTGATAACAAATGCTTAACAAATGTAAGGATAAAACTGTTGTTTTATACATAGTGGTCATCTTAACTTATAAGTGGTCGAAAATATCGTATAAGTGGTCAAAATAATCGTATAACTGGTACTTCATAATTTGAAAAACTCAGCAATTTTGTGCCATTTTCTGCGCGAAACTTCTAAAATACACTCATTACTCATGTGAATCTTACGTTTTTTAGAGTTCAATTTCTTAACATGGTACATGTTTACTATTTTGTTAGCACTTATCCGAACGAAGCCAAAAGCGCCTAAAATCGTTTCATTGCAAATAAGCGAGCACTCATTCCTGCCATAGTCTTTCATTATACAGTGAACGCAAAGGTGCAATTATTCTTTCGATCAACCGCATGTCTTCGGTAATAATTTCTGCGGTTCCTGTCATTTCCTGTAAGAATGGCAATTGTTTGTTATAGTTTGTAGTTAGCCCGCTTACCAGTTCGATTTCAACATAATAATTACCCTGGTCGGGGACAAGGGAGAGTGAGTTTACTTTTCCGGTAAGCATTCCATATTCAGTGTAAGGGAAATTCGAAAGCTTAATATTTACTTTTTGACCTGATTTTATTTTACCTGAGTTTTCCATCCCCAGCGTGATCTTGCCAAAGGGTTTTTCCTTTTTATCGGGAATAACCGCCATGATTATATCACCAACTTTAACATTTTGGTTGATGCTCCAATAATTGCCAATGGAGACTTTACCTTTTGTTGTACTCTTTAACACATATTGATTTTCCCATGCATCAAATTGGCTTTTAAGGCTTTTATAAGAATTGTTGATCTCGTCAAGAAGTTGTTTGGATTCCGTTTCCCGTGTGAGACGCAATTCAATGATTTGTTGCTCGAGTAGGCTTATTTGTATCAGTGAATTAGAAAGTGCCATTTCCGAGTTTTGATAGGTTGATTTATTGGCAATCAATTGTACTTCTGATTTTTCAAAATCGGCTGGTGTGATTACTTTTTGAACAAACAACGATGAATCACGCCTGAACTGACTTTGTGCAAGCTTTAAGTTCATGCCCTGCAAGTGTCTTTGGCCCTTTAGTTTCCCGATGTATGCGTTGGTTAAGCTGATTTGATTTTGCAGGGCTTTGATTTTCTTTGTATTGAATGCTAGAGATTCGTAACGTTGATAATTAATAACTGCCTGAATAAAAGCTGTAAAAGGTTGTTGCAACTCACCAAGATTTGAAAGTTGCCCTGATTTAATTATAAGGTACTGTAATGAGTCCTTTAGTGAATCAGTTTGCTGAAAAAACATTTTTAGCCTGTTGATTGAGCCGGTATGTGCATTATTTTCAAGTATGGCAAGATAATCCCCTGGTTTTACCGGCTGTTTGTCCTTAACATAAAAAGAAATTATTTTGCCACCTGAACGGGCAACTATGGATGTTGGAGGATTGGCCGATGTAATTGTAACCGGAGCAGATATAATGTCAGGATAATGAAAAAACCAGCTCCCTGCCAGAACAAAAAGGATAATAAGAGAAAGCATAGCAATGCCCCTGCGAAGCACCCAGGAAGGTGTTTTACCTAGTATCTCGTCAATCTCCTCGCTGCGGATTTCGATGGCTTGCTCTTTAAGTTCTTCCGACATTTTCTTTATGTGGTGATGTGCTATCGTGTTAAGTTGCTAATTCCCTAATTCCAACTGGTTTTTAACCAGCTCGTAATAGGCACCTTTTAATCGTGTAAGTTCTGCGTGATTGCCCTTTTCGATGATTTCGCCTTTTTCAAGAACGATAATTTGATCGGCATTTTTAACAGTACTTAACCTGTGGGCAACAACTATGACAGTTTTTGGTTTGCCATGTTTAAAAAAATCATTCAGGTTCTGCATAATGACTTTCTCATTATTGGCATCCAATGAATTAGTGGCTTCATCAAAAAAGATATATTCAGGGTTTTTGTAAACTACCCGGGCGATAAGCAGGCGCTGCCGTTGCCCCTGGCTTATGCCGCTGCCTTCCTGCCCTATTTTGGTGTTGAAACCCAGCGGCAGGCCATCAATAAAATTGGAAATATTGGCCACCCGTGCCGCGTTGCGAAGCTTGCCGGTGTCAATATTTTCATCACCGGGGGCCACATTTTCGGCAATGGTATCCGAAAATATAAAACCGTCCTGCATAACTGCCCCACATTGCGAACGCCAAAAACTGCTGTTGAAATTTCCAAGCAGGGTGCCCCCAACTTTTATTTCACCTTTCACAGGTGCATAAAAACCAAGCATGAGTTTCACCAAAGTTGTTTTACCACTTCCGCTTGTGCCCACTATGGCTGTAGTTTTACCCTGGGGAATGTTTAGGTTTATGTTTTTCAATACCATCTCGCTGTGCGGGCCTTCATATTGGAACGAAAGATGGTTAATTTCAATGCTTTGGTCATAAGGCAGTTGGTTTACTTTTATGGCATTGGCAGGCTCTTCATCTTCCTTGTTGTGTATTTCGCCAAGACGCTCCATGCTGATTTTGGCATCTTGTGCCGCTTGCATAAAGCTGATCATTTGTTCAACCGGGGCGTTCAACTGCCCAATAATGTATTGTATGCTCATCATCATACCCAGGGTAATATCCCCTTTGATAACTGCTGAAGCCGAAAGAAAAGTAATGAAAATATTTTTGGTTTCATTAAAAAACAACGCACCGGCCTGTTGCCATTGGCTTAATGCCAAACCCTGAATACTTACACGGAACAATCGGGCTTGTATGCGTTCCCATTTCCACCGTTTTTGCCGTTCGCAGTTGTTGAGTTTTATTTCCTGCATACCAGTAATAAGTTGAAAAAGGTTGCTTTGGTTGTCTGCCATTTGGGAGAAACGCTTAAAGTCCAACTCCCTTCGTTTTTTTAAAAAAAGCCATACCCATATAAAATAAATTGTGCTACCAATTAAAAATACGCCAAGAATCTGCGTACTGTATATCGCCAGCACTATACTGAAAATTACCAGGTTTATCATTGAAAACAATATGTTGAGCGACGAACCGGTAAGGAAACTTTGTATGCGTGAGTGGTCGCCTATGCGCTGCATAATGTCGCCTATCATTTTGGTGTCGAAAAAACCGATAGGTAATTTCATTAGCTTTATAAGAAAGTCGGAAATAAGCGAAATGTTGATACGGGTACTTATGTGTAACAGCAGCCAGTTGCGGATAAAATCAACCGATGTGCGGCTTACCATCAATACCAGTTGAGCAATTAATACAAGCCTTACAAAACCAATGTTCTGGTTTCCAATGCCCTTATCCACCACCGATTGGGTAAGGAATGGCGCAATAAGCTGCAAAAGGCTGCCTATTAGCATGGCAAACATTATCTGCACCATAAAACTCTTGTGTGGCCGCAGGTATTGAAGCAAGAACCGGAATTTTGTTTTGTCCCGTTTTTCATCTTCGATGTTGTAAAAATCAGGTCCTGGCTCCAACAGCAAGGCTATGCCTTTTTCTTCGCCTTCCTTTTTATCACTGACCCAACATCGCAAAAATTCTTCTTTGGTGTATTTTACCGGCCCATGGGCTGGGTCGGCTACCCATATCTTTTCTTTATTGTTTTTACCAGAAATCTTATATACTACAACAAAATGATTTTGTTTCCAATGTACAATACAAGGCAGTGGGGCATCGTCAACCAATTTCCTCCATGTAATTTTCACCCCTATAGTTCGAAATCCTATTTTCTCTGCAGCTTCACTTATACCTAAAAATGATACGCCGTCCTTATTTATAAAACACTTCTCCCTAAGACCCTGTAAACTATAGCTTTTCCCATAATACTTCGCTATCATGCGCAGGCAGGTAGGACCGCAGTCGCGGGAGTCAAGCTGCATGTAAAAAGGGAAACTAATCATGTTGATAATAACTTAATTAGTGAGGATTTTTGTATGTATATTCTTCTTTATTGAAGTCAAAATTTCTTTACCCTTGGGCATCACTCCAATTACTCCAAGACAAGGTGTAAGGGTTATATCCGCATTTTAGAGGTGCGGAATGTATATCTTCTATGTTTTCAGTATATGCTCGACAGTCAATACAAATATACCTGAACTCACAATCACAACATTTATTTATATTGTCTTTATTAATATGCCAATATTTAATAAATTGTGGATTTTCTATGGCCAATTTTAAGTTTACTTCTGTAAATTTTCCAAAATTTTCTCTCATGCTAGGGCAATTTTTAATAAAACCTTTTTTATCAATACAAATTTTACGATTAAGACAAGTATTGTATTTCTGAGATTCTGAAAAAAAATCAATATTCACTACGAAGTAATTGAAATGAAAATTACCACATAGTAATTCAGTATTGAGATTTTGCCTAGTGCATAGAATTGTTCCTGTACCATATTCACCTTGATTAAATAAGACCATATCTTTGCAATAATTATACAACAAAATATTACTTATTTTTTTATTTTTTTTTATCAAGCTGATTAAATCCTTATTACATAGTTTAGCATGTGCTGGGATAAATAATTCAACACATATTACATTGCTTTCATTAATAGTTTTCAAAAGAATTTGTAAATCTGAAAATAATGTTTCATTAAAGAATCTAATTTGAATATGCCTGCAATTAATATTTTCACAACATTTAATAATTGACTCTAAATTATGATTTGAATCTTTATCTATATCGATTATCATGTTAGAGACTATCGCTGGATATTCCCATTCCAAATTTAGTTTTGGGAACATTTTATACTCTTCGATAGAGTTTACATAAAATGCTAACTCCTCATTTATTAAAAAATCAATATAATCCTTAAGTATATCAATATCTAATAAATCTAGTTCTGATTTTAAGTGCTGTATATCAAGTAAATTGTTAGTTGAAAACAATTTTGCCATTGAATTAGGTATTAGGTGAAATCTATTTCTTTGTAAATCACAAATTGTAGATCTTTTTATTCCTTGCACAACAATGCAATTTGCAAATAAACACAAGTAATTATTCATCTGATTTCAAGTTTTGCATATCTATCATTTTAGAAATTGGCTTGTAAAATGGTGGTGCCAAATAGCTTATAGTTTTAAAACCAGAATATGATACAAAAGCACTTTTTTCTTTTTGTAATAATTCCATATTCCATCTAGAAGCTATTATAGGGTAGTATTGAGGAAATGCACATATGCGTTTCTTGAAATATTCAATTATTTCTTTTTCCATCAATTTGTAGTTATTAAAAGGTGCTCGGCAATTTTTTTTTCAATTTTGTAATTGCAATTTCTGCTAAGCCATTGAAATTGCCCAATTGGATTGACTTCAAGAAATACAAATTTATTTTCGGGAGTAACTATTATATCAATGGATCCGCAATTTAGACGTATCAAACTCATGAGATCGTTTAATTTCTTTTCAATTATTTTGGGCAATACAAAAGGAACATTCCGATTTGGGTTTTCGCGATCGTAATTTCTATAATCAACTACTGTCTTTGGGTTGTTTTGACTAAAAATAGCCATGCTAAAAAAGTCATCAAATAAAAAAAAGGTACGTATTTCAGTTTTCTTCTCTATGTATTCTTGAAACATACAAGGAATAAATGAATCCGGCATACAGAATAAGTTTTCTTGTGTGATTAGTTCAGACGGACCATAAAAACCAATTGATTTGTCACCATAATTACTGTTTATAAAAGGATTTTTTACAGGTTTACATATGATTTTCTTATATTTATTTAAGAATTGTCGAACCTCTTCAATGTTATCGGTAATTAGAGTATCTGGAATGGATAATTGCAAATCTGTACAAATATTCAGAACTTCTAGTTTGCCCAAATAATTATCTGTAAATTTATTTATTCCCTTTTTGTAAATTTTCCCATTGATAAAGCTTAAAATTGGCCCAAGATATTCCTGTGCTATTTTTATCTCAACTTCATTCTGCATACTCATAAATTCAAACTGTTCAAATTTTAATTCTCCTCTTCGATACCAAAAAGCCGTATCTTTATTTAGCTTTTTCCCATTGATAGTTAATCCAACTCCATGTTTATTGGATAATTCAATCTTAATACTATTGATCATATAATTATCAAACATTTGCTCCACCTTTTTCGCAGGATTTAGGTATTTAATCCAGGATAGAACATCATCGGTGCTTTTATCAGCAGCCTCGGACTGTATCAATATCTTATCTTTCATAATCTTTCATAATTACATACACTCCCAAAAACCAAAAGTTAATTTGAAACCAAATTCAGTCTCATAGAATTTCTTGGACTGATCCACTGATAAAGGGACGATGTGCCAGTTTTTACGCAAGTAATCAACTTTTGCTTCGGAGCTATCAACATTTAAATAATTCCAATAGGGATTTAATTTGAATGCACCTGCATCGGGATCAGGCCTCTTGCAGTAAAAATTTGCATTTTTACCCGTTACAAACATATTATCATAAAGAAAGCCGATTTCCCGAGGATGCACTTCACCTTTGAATATCAATTCATCAACAATATTTTCAAGTTCTCTATATGCACATATATTATGGAACAAAATAACCATGATAAATTTTGTTGAAAGGATATCTTCATCTAACCGAATGTATTTTAATTCCTTCCCCTCTTTTTTAAATACACTGTCCGCATCGAATTCGGGTTTCCCAATCTCGGAGAACATAATATTATCGTCAATTCCTATTTTTTTTGCTCCGGGGAAACCATTTGAATGAATCAAGTTTAATAATTTCCCCATTCTATCAAACTTAAGTTTATCATAATTGCTTTTACTTTTATCCTTTTGATCGGCTATATACTCTTTAGACATTTGTAATCGATAACTGAAATCAATGCTTTTAAGATATACTTGTCTTCTGTTTTTATATTCAGCCAGTAGAGACTTATCTGCTTTAAGCTTTATGTATATCGGATTGAAAAGTTTTATTTCTGATAAATGTTCAATTCTTAACCCGACTTCAAAACCCTTTATTAAAAAGTCTTCATAGGGTTTATTATTATAAAATGCAATTTGTGAAGCAATTAGTGGGTCTTTAGCAAATACATATTTAAAATCCGCAAATGCTTTCCTGTAATAGTATAATGAGCTGTCAGCATTGTTATCTAAAAAATAAAAAATCTCTGCTTTATTAATGTAATCATGATAGGTATAATAGTTGTTACTTTGACAATTCGCCACCAACGGAGCAGTCATAAAAATTAATACGGTTGTAAATATTTTCATTTTAATTACATTTTTACAAAGGGTAGGTTTCCCTACCCTTTGAATTAATTTGAATTGGAACTCTCTGATGTTCTCCAATAGTCAACAACAGTACCATTTGGCAAGGTTCCAGTTCCTTGAGCTGCATTTCCAGTGTCAAAATCGATAACATCACTTCCGCTCTGACCATCGGAACCATGATAGGTTGTGCTTTGAGGAGCACCACCAACAATCCGGAAAGAATCTTGAAGCTCACTTCCTTTAAATTTGTCAAATTTTGAGACCTTTAGGGATTCAAGTTTCATAATTTTATCAAATTTATGTGTTAATTAATTCTCCAATTCGTATCGAGTCTGGAGTTCGGGCGTCCATATAATATCAAATGCAAAGGATGGAATTTGCATAGGCTGCATTTATAGTGGCGTCACCCTTTCACTTCAAATGTTATCCGGCCGTTGATAACAAATG
>ENA-UOOR01001729-UOOR01001729.1-fermentation-metagenome-genome-assembly--contig:-NODE-1729-length-24598-cov-51.125738_pt1 | contig 24598 bp, 31 predicted proteins | sample MGYA00245780_ERZ724029 | MGnify/ENA primary metagenome ERZ724029 (study PRJEB28704, sample SAMN03018315) | fermentation metagenome | biome: anthropogenic terrestrial biome; feature: soil... | reverse complement strand
TAAGGATAACTTGTTACATATCGGAAGACCAGAAGAAAATGCGGGCGGTGGTCCGTAATGGCAAAAGGCAAATATCAAAAGTGGCTGACTCCGGAGGGACTGACGCTGTTGCAGGGATGGGCGCGTGACGGTCTAACGGATGAACAGATAGCACATAACATGGGAATCAGCCGAAAAACGCTTGCCCAGTGGAAGCTAAAGTATAATGACATAAGTGACACCCTAAAAAAGGGGAAAGAAGTTGTCGACCTTGAAGTTGAAAATGCTCTTCTAAAAAAAGCAAAAGGATACAATGCTAAGGTACATAAGACATTTAAAGTTAAAGAAGTCTATTATGATGATGAAGGCAGACGTTGTGAAAAAGAGCATCTTGAAACTGGAACCGATGAAGTACATGTGGCTGCAGATACACCGGCTCAGATATTCTGGCTAAAGAATCGTCGGCCGGACAAGTGGCGTAACCATCCGGAAAATGTACAAGCGAATACGCAGACGGAAGATGACAACTTCTATAAAGCTGTAGAGGAAGCACTCAAAGGGAAGCAACAAGAATGAGATTTGAATCTGTATCGCAAAAGCAGGCTGGAATATTCAAATTCCCGCATACAGACTATGACGCGCTTGTATGCGATGGCGCCATCCGTACCGGCAAAACAATTATGATGATTGTTTCGTTTATCGAATGGGCGATGAATGAATTTGATAATACAAGCTTTGGCATTTGCGGTAAAACTGTGCGTGCGGCGGAACGCAACATTATTCTTCCGCTTATGTCGATACAAAGTGTAACGAAAAAGTTCAGTATGAAATACCAAAGGTCTATGTCACTCTTAACGATAAAGTGGCATGGAAAGGTGAACTATTTCTTTGTATTTGGCGGGAAAGACGAAAGCAGCTATGCACTGATTCAAGGTATTACGCTTGCTGGAGTGCTATTCGACGAGGTGGCGCTGATGCCAGAGTCTTTTGTTGACCAGGCCGTTGCAAGAACACTTTCTACTTCAAATGCAAAGATATGGTTTAACTGCAACCCGGGAAGCCCAGCACATTGGTTTTACACGGAGTGGATACAGGACCTCAAAAAGCATAACGCCATGCACATTCACTTCCTGCTGGATGATAACCCGCATCTTTCAGATAAAGAGAAAGAGAGGGCCAGAAGTTCATTTTCGGGTGTGTTTTACCAACGGTACATAAAAGGCGAATGGGTAGAAGCCGAAGGGCGTATTTACCCAATGTTTAATAATGAAAACATCTATTCTGAAAGTGAACGTCCGGCAGGTCTTGAATCAAATGCCTTGCGCTATTGTGCAGTCGATTACGGTACTGAAAATCCCTGCGTATTCCTTGATATTTATGATGATGGGGAAACAATCTGGGTAGACCGTGAGTATTACTACGATGGAAGAAAGAAGCAGGCAGTCAAAACGAACGACCAGTACGCGGATGATTTTGACGAATTCTTTTCAGAACGTCCGCTTTTAACCAGTGTGATTGTAGACCCGTCTGCTGCGGCATTTAAAGAGCAGTTAAGGCAAAGAGGGTATTTTGTTAAAGATGGGAACAATGATGTCTTAGATGGGATCACAAAAACAGCAAGCCTCATATACCGAAAACGAATAAGAGTAAATGAAAGCTGTGAGAACCTGCTTAAAGAGGTTCGTGGGTATGTATGGGATGACAAGTCCAGACAGCGCGGAGAAGAAAAGCCGCTGAAAGTCGGAGACCATGCATGTATAACCGGGGACACTGTTATCGAAACAGAAAACGGGCCCCAAAGAATAGACCGGTTAGTTGGAAAGTCCAGAAAAGTAAAGTGCTTTGATGAAAAGAAAAGTGCCCCGGACCTATCAAGATTCTATAACGTCCAGCTTACACAGAGGAACGCCGAAATATTTGAAGTCACGTTAGAAAATGGCGAAAAAATAAGAGTAACCGAAAATCATCCATTTTACACTCAACGCGGTTGGGTAAAGCTGAAAGACTTAACTCTAAAAGATAAGATATTAAAGCTGGAATGTGTAAGCATGCCGAAATATAGCGCAGATGGGAATTCCCCGCTAAACTTCGTTGGGATAAAATCCATAAGACCGGCAGGAAAAGCAGATGTTTACAACATGCAAGTTGAAAAGCATCATAATTATTGCGTAAACGGAGGGTATGTTTTACATAACTGCGACGCAATGCGCTACTTCGTAAATACAGTTATTCCAAAATACAGAATAGTAGGTGATTGACATGGTAGAAAATAAGCAAGAAACAATCAAACCAGAAGCAAAAAAGGTGATTGACCCTACAAAGACGAAAGGCAACTACGTGATTCTTACAGAGCCAGAGGAAGGGCCGAGAAGAGCATTCACTGTTTTTAATGGAACAGTAAAGGTAATTGACGTAAATGCGCTTAGTGGGGCATTTGAACTTAAATAACTCGTGGGGGGTGATACATTGAGCAAGCGGAAACAGAGCAGGACACAAAAGCAAAATGTGTCACCGGACAAAAATAATGTGGAAGCGGAAATCCGGAACATGATGGCCAACGATGAATATTCCAATCCTGCTGCCGGAATCGGATTTGGGGCGGAAAGCCTATCAGAATCGACTACATACCCATTAACACGGCTGACACAGAACTATATGCTGATGTTGTCATTGTACCGGAGCAGCGGCATATTAAGGCGGATAATCAACAAACCTGTTGAGGATTCAGTAGCGCACTGGTATAAGATAGACTCGCAGATTGAACCGGAATGCATGGATGCGCTGAATAGGCTAGAACGCCGGACACATGTTAAAGAGAAAATTGCGGAAGGCCTGCGCTGGGGATATCTATTCGGAGGAGCAGCAGGTCTTATCATAATTGATGGCCAAGGCGACCAGCTGGACCAGCCGCTAGATATTCAGACGGTAGAGCCAGATTCATTCAAGGGAATACATATTGTTGATAGATGGAGCGGAATATACCCGTCTTCTGAACTGGTAGAGGATATCAATGACCCAGACTTCGGGCTTCCAGAGTATTACGAGGTACGAGTGGATGAACAGTCGGTGTCCGCTATTACAGTTCATCACAGCCGGATATTGCGTTTTACCGGTGATGAGCTTCCATATTGGGAAAAGCAGCTGGAGCAGGAATGGGGAATGTCAAAGGTTGAAACGGTATTTGACTCTCTGCGCCGGTACGACAATGTCCTAGGAAATATCTCGAATCTGATATGGCAGGCAAACATCTGGACGCAAAAGACCGACCATCTGGACCAGCTACTCGGAATGGCTCCCCGCTCTATGCGGACTAATTTTGTACAAGCGATGCACGCACAGCAACGACTAATGAGTTCGTTTGGGATTCGTGTCGTTGACAAAGACGACGATTTGCAGAACCACCCGTATTCTTTCACAGGGCTGGACAAGGTATTTGAAATATTCCAGTATGATATGTCATCCGTTTCTGGTATTCCTGTTACTATCCTGTTTGGGCGCTCTGCCAGCGGCTTAGACGCAACAGGAGACGCCGACATGGATAACTACTACACCATGTTGGAAAGCATGCAGGAGAACAAAATACGGCCTGTGTTGGAACAGCTGCTACCGATTGAGTGTATGAGCGAATTCGGAGCAGTCCCAGACGATTTGCAGATAGCCTTTAATCCTGTCCGTGTGCCGGAAGAAAAAGAGAAGGCTGATATTGCTACCAGCAAAGTAAATGCGATTGTACAGGCGCATAGCGAAGGCATTATCAGCACACAAATAGCTCTGAAAGAGTTAAGCGAGCTTTCAGACGGCACTGGAATGTTCTCTAACATCACAGATGGAGACATTAAAGATGCAGACAATATGCCTGACATTGGAGACATTCCAACCGACACGCCAACAGATATGCCAGAAAATACGCAAGATGAGGAATTTGCTGACGATGCGGATTTTGATGAAAATGAACACCCGCGGCGAAAAGATGGGAAGTTTGGAGCAAAAGGGGAAGGCCCTGACAGTAAATCACCAAAAAGCTCCACCGAACAGTTTACAAATGGAGAAAACGGTGGTAAACTTAAATCTTATCAAAAAATAAGTGCCATAGGGAAAAACACTTTTCTTAAAGGATTTTCTAAGAGGAACCTTAACAGGCATTGGGATGGAGACAGCAAGCACCACGGCCATAAAGACATGTATCCAGAAATGACGAAAGAACAATATGCAAAAAGGGCGTTAGACTTAGTCCAAAGTGAAACTAATGAGCATATTCTTGGGTATGCTACAAAAGCAGGAGCGGTTGCAAGATACGATGTAAGGACCAACGATTTTGCAAAAGGAGATCCTAATGGCGGAATAGCCACAATGTTTAAACCAACATTAGGAAAGAAATATTTTGATAAATGGAAGAAAAGGGAGGGGATTTAATATGGCTCGTAACAATCCTCGAGTTTGCCCTGTATGTGGCAAAGCGGTTTTTAAACATGCAGATGATTTTGAAATTTGTCCTGTATGTGGCTGGGAAGATGATGGGGTTCAATTAGATGAGCCCGACCTTGAAGGCGGTGCCAACGAAATGAGTCTGAATGAGGCACGGGAAGCATACCGACAAGGAAGGCAATTAAGATAATTCCAACAGAATAAGTAACCACCTTTCGAGGCGGCTTTTTTATGCCCTGTGTGAGGGAGTGAGGCAAAGAAATGAAGTTCAAGGCATGGGAAGCCAGAAAGCATATAGAAGCTTCTTATAAATCTGCCCTGCGGGAATTGGGTAACTTTTTGTCAGATAAGATATTGGAAGATGATACTTTCGATAAAGTCTTTAAAAAGCTGACTCATGCGCAGCAGTCAAAGCCTTTTAATCAGTGGGTACAGTCGCTGGCAAAGACATTCATTACGAATACACTTGAAGAGAATGCGCGTACATGGCGCCAGGCAGCCCGAAAGTCCAGCCAAGGCGATATGATACGGAACAGCCTTGAAAACCTCATGGAGGACACGCACACCGGCACACGTGTAAAGGAACTAGTCGCGGATAACGCGAAGTACATTAAGACAATTCCAAAAGACGTAACGCAGGATATGGCAAAGTATATGCAGGAGCAGGCGTTTAAAGGCCGCCGCACAGCATATAGGGACGCCGATTTTAAGAAAATGGTCGGGAATATGACGGAAAAGCATGCTAAGGTGATTGCCCGGACTGAAACCAGCAAGGCAATGAGCGCGCTGACGCAGGCTAGGTCGGAAGATATAGGCCTTGACTGGTATATATGGCACACGTCAGAAGACGTTCGTGTGAGGAATTCACACAAGAACATGGACAATGTGCTTTGCCGGTTCAGCGACCCGCCCGCCCCAGAAGAGCTGGTAGGGGAAAAGAGCGCCGGGCATTATCAGGCGGGAAATATCTATAACTGCCGCTGTTATTCGGCTCCTGTAGTGCTGTGGAAGAATGTATCATGGCCACATAGAGTTTATGCGGACGGGAAGATATCATCTATGACAAAGCAGCAGTTTAAAAAGACCTTTGGAATCGAGGTGTAACGATGGAAGACAAGCAGCAACTAACGTATGTGCAGGCCCTGCAACAGGCACAGCAGGCAGAAAATGATGCAATCGCAATTGGATTGAATTTACTGACCATGTGTCCCCAAACAGACATTGCACAAATTGCAGAAATAACGAACGATGAAAATGACCATGACCGCATTTATTCACAACTTTTGTCGAAGTATCAGGTTGATAACGCGGCGAAAGGAGGTGAGTAAATGCCTATTGCTTATTATGGATCCAAAATCAGTCCGCATATGGTCATGTCACAAGAAGGATATCTTATATGCTATGACGTCCCGATTAATCGTATAGGTGCACAGAAGTACCTAGCACGTGAGATGGAAATGGATGGGGATTCGGAGTATGAAGTCATACGCCGCCCAGAAGAAGTTTTCAGTCCGGAAGCTATGGCGTCTTTTGAGGGAAAGCCTGTTACAGATGGCCACCCCTCCGAAGATGTAACGGCAGACAATATACAGCTGTATGAAAAAGGACACGCACAAAACATAAGAAAAGGGACAGGTCCAAACGCTGGAATGACGATAGCGGACCTATTCATAACAGACCCACAGTTGATTGACGAAATCCAGAATGGTGGAAAACGTGAAATCAGCTGTGGGTATAATTATGCCCTTTTTCCGCATGAAAACGGTACGTTTGAGCAGCGCAACATCCGGGGCAATCATATTGCTGTTGTACCAAAAGGCCGAGCCGGGCACCGCGTATCAATCAAAGATGAGAAGCCATTAGAAAGGGGCACAAAAATGAACGAAGAAAAGAAAAAAGGCAATTGGTTTGGAAGACTGCTGAAAGTTGCCGCAAAAGATGAAGACATGTCGCCAGATGACCTTGAGAAAATCTCTAAAATGGGAAGCAAGCCAGATGAGGAATCTCCAAAGGAAGAGCCGAAAGAGCCTCCTGAGGAAGAGTCCCAGGAAGAAGCAAAAGACGATGAGGAATCGAGCACAGACGCGCTTTTGAAAGAAGCCATTGACCTGCTGAAAGATGTAAAGGCCGCTCTTGCTCCGAAAGAGTCTGAAGATGAACTTGAGGATATTATCAATCCGAACAATGAAGACCCAGAGCTCAATCCTGAAAAGGAGGAAGAGGACGAAAGCCCAGAGGAGGAAGAGCCGTCTGTAACTGCTCCAGCAGAAGAAATCACAGACAAAACCTGTGCGCGTGATGCTGCCAAGGCAGCGACTTCTGTTGTACAGACAACCTTGCGCAACACCATTAAGGACCCGAAAGCTTACAAAATGGCAGCTAAAGATGCAGCTGCGGAAATCCGCCGTCAGTATGGCATTCCGCGTGACAACTCCGGGTATTCCGCTTTTGTACGCACTACGTCCAAAGCGGCGAAGAACCGCTCTGCACATGATTCTGCTGTTTTAAACGAGCAGCAGAAGGCTTTTGAAACCGTCCAAAACGACTACGACAATATGAATCCGCACCACAAGGAGGTTAAATAATATGCCTGGAAAAGTGATTGGAACAACTTTCAACAATGGATTTCCCGGTCATTATGCAGAACAGCCGGATATGCTTATCAAGACATTCCCGAATGCAGGAGATAAAACCATTCCGTTTGGTGCTCCTGTGTTTTCCGTTGCTGGCGGCGTAGCGGCCGCAGGCACAGCCGGTCTGGCACCTACAGCAGCCCTGTTCAAAGGCATTGCAGCGGCACAGGTAAAGTCTGCGCTGTCTTACCCGGACCAGTCCGTTGGTGAGTACACCACAGAACAGGCTATGCCTGTATTTGAGCGTGGCGCCGTATCCGTATATGTGAGCAACGCGGCAGTTAACGCACCGGCCATTGATGGAAATGTATATGTACGGATTTCTGCCGGTACACCAACAACCCCGGTCGGTGGAATTGAAGCAGAGGCGGACGGCACGAACACAATCCAGATTACTAACGCCGTATTTGGTTCTGCAGCAGATGTAAATGGTGTTGCTGAAATCGTACTGAAAACCAGAAACAATGCCTGATAGGAGGGAAAACAATGCCTTATAACAATATTGGCTCTACAAAATACACGATTGACAGTGCTGGACATATTTCCAACGGTGCAGGCACATCTTCCACCGTTATGGGAATGATGGCGAACGATGCAGCACCGTCTTCTGCAAACGCTTTCCTTATGTCTGAACTTGAAAAACGAGACACACTCGTCCGGAAGCCTCTGACGACTTATACATGGGAAAAGAACATTCCCGTTAAAGTAGGCGGCGGCTGGGCGGAATATGCGTCTAACCTGAACATTGACTATGGCCTGTCCGGTGGCACAGCTAACGGCCCAGTCCATGCAAACGGTTCTAACAGCGTACCGGTCGTACAGGGAAACTTCGGTAAGGACCTGTACAAAGCCCACATTGTGGCTATGTTTCTGCGCATCAATGAATTTGATGCAGAACGTGCACAGATTACTGGCCGCAGCCTTGACCAGCTGCTGACTGACGGCGTGCGCCTGGCTTATGAAAAACATATGGATGCCAATGTGTTTGTTGGCCTGTCCGATTATGGCACAACCGGTCTGCTGAACAATCCAAATGTTATTGCGCAGAGTGTTGCAAAAGGCGCCAGCACAAAGACCACTTGGAAAGATAAGACGGCCGATGAGATCCTGGACGATATCAACGGCGCCATTACAACCGTATGGGAGCGTTCTGGGAATGACATGAGCGCTATTCCGAACCACATTTTGCTCCCGTTTGGGCAGTACAACTACATTGCCACAACAAAGGTTTCCCCACTTGCAGAAAAAACAATCCTGACATTCCTGCAGGAAAACAATATCTGCAATATCAATGGCGGTGACCTTGTCTTTGGCATGAGCAATTACGCTAAGGGCGCAGGTGCATCTAGCACCGACCGTATGGCTGTGTATGTTGACGATGCCCGCTTTATCGCTGTGGAAGAGCTTCAGCCTCTTACCCGCCGCCGTACAATCTATAATTCCGATGCACTGGCAATGGACACTCTCTACGCGGCCAACGTTTCCGAAGTGGAAATGTTCTACAACCAGACAATCGGATATTTCGACGGTATTTAAGGGGGGAAGAGAACAATGGCAAATAAGACAATTATCTCTGCCAACGTGGCCCGTCATTTTGACGGCCCAGATGGCAGAACCTTTGAAACTCATCCAGGATATCTGGGAGACGTTCCGGATTGGCTCCCTGACAACGAGTATTTCAAGGCGTGTGTCAATGACAGCAGCATCACTTTTGTTGGTGTACAGCCTGCAAACAATGATGCGCCGAAAGCAGCCGTAAAGGCAAAATAAGATAAAAGGAGAATGGAATATGTCTGTTGAAACGAATGATTATCTGGCAGAAGAAATACCGAAAGCAGCAAACATAGGACGAGGAAGCAATCCGGACTATAGCTATTCGGATTTTATCGAAGATTTTCCGCAGTTTGAACAGGCAACCAACATTCCAAGCTTTGCAATCGAAAGTTTCATTTCCATAGCAGATTCAAGTTTGCCATATTCAAAGTATGGCGAGTCTTGGAAACTCTGCATGGGACTTTATACGGCACATTTGTGTACTATGTTTGCAAATGCAGCTAAGTCGAACGGAGAAAGCGCAGCGCCCATAGCATCCGAAAGCGTTGGAGATGTATCAAAAAGCTATGACACTAATTCAATTATGTCGGATTTTGAGGGCTTCGGGGCGCTTAAACTAACGTCATACGGGCAGCAGCTTGCTACGTTTGTAAAGCTTGCAGGAATGGGAGGGATGTTTGTATGGTAAGCAGTTTTAAAGGCGTGAAGTCCCTTATGGAACGCATACAAAAGCTATCTTCACAGAAAGTAGCTGTTGGCGTACCGAAAGGGTCCGAAAGAACCGACAGCAATGGGGACGAAGTCGACAATGCGGACCTTGTCTACATACATACAAACGGGGTTAGGTCAATTCCAGCAAGAGAAGAAATGCAGAAAGACATTGACAAAGGGACGAAATACAGCGTCGCTCTGCAAATGTATTTGCATGAACACGGAAGCATGAATTTTCAGGTCCCGCCGCGTCCAATTATTGAACCGGCAATAGAGAACGCAAAAGAGGACCTTTCCGAAATGCTGAAAAATGCAGCATTAACCGAAATATCAGGTGGAAATACCAAGAGGGCCCTTGAAGCTGTCGGAACAGAAGCACAAAGCGCGGTTCGCGGGTGGTTTACAAATCCCCAAAATGGTTGGGCGCCGAACTCTCCCGAAACGATAAAGTCAAAAGGTTCTGACAAGCCGCTAATTGATACAGGCGCGCTGCGGCAGAGCATTACCTATATCATTCGGGACGGTGATAAGGATGATTGATATGTCCGATGTCTTGAATGACCCAGACTTCAATCAAAAGATTGTCATAGAGCGCGCCAGTGGTGGCCGCTATGAAGGCCCACGGTACGTTAAAAAGGTGCAGACTATCACGACATCCGGAGTCATTTCCCACGCCAGCAGCACCAAAGACACAGGTCAGACGGCACAGGGTGACATATCACTGGGAAACATTAACGTATACACCGAAATCCCATTATATACGACTCGGCAAAACCCAGATGAAAACAACATATCTGATATTGTCATAGAAGACGATGCCCGATATAAGGTCCTGACTGTCTATGACCGGTCACGTTATGGATTTTATAAGGCGGTCTGCCAGAAAGAGGGGACATCCGCATGAGCTTGTTTATGGATTTAATGGAAGTCGCTTATGAGGCTACCTGTACGGCCTTAGGAATCGACTATAAGGCCAACCCGCAAAACATACGGCCATTGAATTATACAGACAGCCCTGCGGCGCTGAATAAACCAGATGAAGACCTTGCGTATTATTTGGTCGAGTTCGGTGACAGCCCACTCAACCGACAGATTGATGTTGAATATGGGAAGTTTGGCGATAAAACAGCTGAGAAAAAGACACACAGATGCAGGAACATCCGTATTATCTGGCAGACGTACGGAGGAAACGGGTTCGAGAATGCCGATAAAATACGGGAGCGCCTATTTGATGACGATATCCGTGAAATTTTCAGAAGTGCAGGAATGTCACTTGTTACGGATGTCCCGGAACCGGTATTTATTCCAGAATTACTGGGGACACAGTGGTACAAGCGCTATGACCTCTATGCAGATTTTAACCAGCTTGTCACCGAAAACAAAGAAATTGGCCTTGCCGCAAGCGCAAGAGTCGTAGTTAAAACAGATGAAGGGATTGAAGAAGAATGCTAGATTTGAGTTCAATCATCAATATTATTGTCAATCTGCCAGCACAGTCTTCCCAAACGGAAAACTTTTCGCTGGCAATGTTTATGTCAAAAAATACGGTTATTTCCACCGCCGACCGTGTAAAAAGTTTCGGAAGCATCAATGAACTAATTGCCGCCGGATTCGCTGAAAATAGTACCGAAGTCGCAGCAGCTAAGCTGTATTTTGGGCAGACAAACTCTCCGAGCAAGCTCCTGATTGGCGTACAAGGAGAAGAAGAAACAGCATCGGCGGCACTGGCAGCGTGCAGAGAAGCAGACACAACATGGTACATCTGTGTTCCGCTGAGTGCAACAAAGGAAGATATTGTCTCCATGGCATCATACATTGAGACTGCAAAACCGGTTTCTCTGATGTTTGTTACAACTGCGGATGCAGATGTTAAAACGAACAGCAAAGATAATCTGTGCGACTTGCTGAAGAAGAACAATTACAAGCGCACGCTGGTCCAGTATTCGACTTCCGCAAATGCTGTAGCTTCTATCGTTGGATACACATGTGGAGAAAACAGTGGGACACAGTCGTTCGACTTGGATTTAAAGTCTGAACCCGGCGTTGCAGTAGAACCCCTCAATTCTACTGATGTAGCGCTCTTGGATAACAGTAGCTGCAATTACTATGTCAATATTGAGGGGCAGTACAATCTATTCATGAAAGGCAACATGGTAAACGGAGTACCATGCGATGAAATCATCGGTGTTGATATGATTACGGCGCAAATCAAGCAGTCTATTATGTCATCTCTTGTCGCTGACCCTAAAGTACCATTGTCAGATGCTGGCATTGCTCTTGTAGTGTCTGACATCGCGGCTGTATGTGATACCGCAAAGGACAGCAATTTTATTAAATCTGGCACATGGAACGGCGGAAACGTTTTAAATCTGAAAAACGGAGACTCACTCACAAATGGGTACTCTATTCAGGTCAGCTCTGTAAATGAATTAACGGCGGCACAGAAAGCCCAGCGCGAAGCACCGCCTATTTACGTATGTCTGATTCTGTCTGACAGTGCGCGTTCGTTTACAATCACCGTGAACGTTTCCAGATAAGGAGGGATGAACAATGTACGACTCTACGAGTTATTCTTTTAACGATGTAATTTGCACAATTCAGAACCCACTGGCAGGTCAGAAAGTCATTACGGGTGAAGGTATCGGGAGCATCTCAACGACGTATACAGACGACAACACGCAGTCCGATTTAGGCGCTGACGGCGCTGTCATGGTATCAAAAGTAGTATCTCACCGCGGCCAGATTGTAATTGAGGTGCAGCAGACGTCTTCCGCAAACAAATGGCTGCATAATTTGGCTAATCTGCTGGATAGCGCAAACGCCAGTAAGTGGCTTAGTACGTCTATTAGAATCACCGAAAAATTCAGCAATGGGCTTCTGAAATCCGCCTCACGTGCTGCACTTGTAAAACGTCCTGATACGAAAGATGAGCAGCAGGGCGGCAAAGTCAGCTGGACCTTTATGTCCCCTGATTTGGAGGTGTCATAATGGATGACTTTTTCAAATTGAAGGACAAAGGAAATGAACGAAAGTTTTGTTTCCTGATTCCAACTCCATGGGACGGGTGCGCAATATTTAATTATATTGTACATTATGGGATCCCATTTACTCCAAATACAAGGCAGGCTATGCCACCGAAAGAATTGGAAACCTTGTTGAAACTTTGCCTAAAGTACGTTTATGAGGACTTGCCAGGCAAACCACACGTAGTTGATGAGGATGGAAATATTGGAATCATCACCAATGGAAATGACGCGCCGATGGTATCTACCATTGCAGCAAAATACATGATTTTTTTTCTGGACTGGTGGCAGGGCGCCGACCTTTAAAGTTCAAGCCGCGTGAGGCCGACTATAATGTTGCCGAAACTGCAAACATAAACGCGGTGTTATTTGCCCCCGTCATGGCTCATTATTGGGCGCAGAAGGAGCTGAAAGACGGGACATACAATTACATAGACCTGCTGGATATCCTTGAGGCTATGGACGTAGAGAGCGAAAACAGATGGAGAGATTACGAACACGAGAGGAGGCGGCATAATGAGAAAATATCTTGATGAATATCTTGTGTCTTTGGGGTTTGACGTTGACGTAGATTCAGCCAAAAAGTACGAAAAGATGTGTGATGAAATTGACGCAAAGAACAAAAGCGTAGATGCATACACGCCTCCAAAGCGTGACTTGAGGAACGAAAAAGATGAAGCTGATGCAGAAGCACAAAACGAAAAACCAAAGAAGAAGCGTCATCAGAAAAATGTAACTCCCCCACAACCGGAGAATCAAGACGAACCCAACGAAGAAACTACCAAAAACACGCATAATCCGTCTCCAATTCCTCCAAAATCTCATAAATCGAAAGAAGAAGCACCGAAACAGCACGCCTACCCGCCGAACAGCCAGGCAAAGCCCCCGCAGCATCGGGAATCTCCGCAACAACCGAAGCCCCCGCAGCATCCAAAATCATCGCAGCAGCCACAAAACCGAAAAAAACAAAAAAGTGCTCCAAAAAGTGAAAAAGAAAGCACAGAAAGTTCAAAAAAGAAAGAACAGTCTGCAAAAAAGAACTTTACACAGCCTATCAGTGAATTAAAGAAGTCTATACAGGAATTGGAACGTTCATGGGAAAACTTCAAGGTGGGCAAAATCCTTTCCAGTGTTATAACTGGTGCTTCCGGTGCAAAGTCCTTTTCGCAATATATGGGAAGCGTTGGGCAGTCTTTTAAGGCGGCAGACAAGCAGGCTGGCTCTTTTGGAAAAACAGTTGGAAGTATTTTTGGAGGTCAGTCAGCAGTCGATGCTGCCAGCGGAGGAATTAGTGATGCTGCAGGGAGCATAGGGGATGTGGCAGGCTCTCTCGGAGGCGCCGGGGAAGCACTGGGAACCGCCGGGGCAGGCGCAGCAGCTGCTGGAATAGGTATAGCTGCAGCTGTAGTAGCAACGGGAAAAGGCATTTGGGATATGTCAAATGGTCTGGCTGACGCCAATACGAACATTGAAACCATGTCCCGCCGATTATGGATTTCAGAAAGTGCGGCTTATCAACTCAACAGTACCTTGGGTGCTATGGGAAAGACTACAGCCGACCTTAACGAGATAGCTATCAATCCCACCTTGAACAAGCGGTACAAAGAACTCCAAAAACAGGCAAAAGGGCAGGATAACACAAAGGCGCAAAAGGGAGCCAAAGCATGGGCTGGCGTGCAGATAGAATGGGACAAGTTTAAAGAAAACATGTCTCATATAGGAAACAGCGTTAAAGGCGATTTTGCCAGCGCAGTAGCTCCCGGACTGGAAAAAGTGCTTGGAGCACTCAGTGACACGGCTGGCGGAGTAGATAAAATGATAAGCGGAAGCAAAAAGAGCCCATCAACTGCATACGCTCCACAATCCGCTTATTACAATTCAAATTACGCAGAGGGCGCAAAGGTCGAGATTAAGCCTACAATCAATGTAAAGGCAGATTCTAACAACGCTGTTGATATAGGTAAAGCCGCGGCAAACAGCACTTCTCAAGTAATTAACGATAGTACGCTGGTTAGAAATGTAAGGGGGCTGAATAGATAATGCATGTTGTTGTGACGGACGATAAAAACAATTCGTATTATTTTGATGTCACCTATCATGAGACACATACATATTCCAGCGCCATTACACAAAATCCTGTCCAAAAGGGTGCCTATATTAACGACCACGTTTACCAGCAGCCAATTATGTTTACATGGGACGTTGGTATGTCGGATTGCTTAGGGAGCATTGTGAACGGCCAGTTCAACAGCTATTCCAGCCGCAGCTTGTCGGCCTTTTCCATACTTCAAGGATTCTGGGAAAATGCCACTTTACTGACGATTACCACTTCATTCGCACAGTACAAAGATATGCTAATTCAATCTTTTGTTGTTACAAAAGACAAGAATACGATGTTCGGGTTTAAAGCTACGGTCTTATTTCAGCAAATTATTTTTACTGCTGCGACCGATATATCATTAAATGAAAAGCAATCAACAGCAAAATCTTCTGAAACCACAAAGCAGGACAAGGTGAAAGTATCGCCTTTTGATGTAAATAAAATATCTGTTGAAGTTGGCAACAACCTTTTTTCCAAACAAGTTTATTCCTTCAGCCAGTACCTCAACAAGTACGCTGGACAGCAGATATGCTCTGCAAAGAACAATTACACGGTTACGCTATCTCCAATTATCAAAAAGGACATAGCAGATACCAGCTTCTTTATTATAAACGGAAAATCAAGGATGAGTTACGCTGACTTTGTAAAGAAATATGGTGTGCCATAATGGTAAATAAAATCAATTTGACGTCTATTATAGACCAGACATTTTCTATGACAATTTCATGGGAAGATAAAAACCGTTCTTTTACCATTCATCAATCATGGAATGAAGAGGCCGAGTATTGGACTATTGATTTGTATGATGGAAACTACAGACCGCTTATTATGGGAATTCCGCTTTTGTGTGGCCATGACTTGCTGGAACAATATCAGTATATGCAAATTGGAAGTCTCTACATTGTAAATACTGGGGATTCTTCAATAGAACAGCCCAGTCTGATGGACATCGGTAATTTTGAACTTTTGTGGGTGACAGAGTAATGAAAGATATATTCCAAAATTCAGAGGAAACCACAGAAAACGAAGAACCAGATACCATTTATACCCCCGGATATGCCGTTTCCTCATCCCTAAACTGGATGAGAAATTACCGGTTGAAAGTCTATTACCATACCGATAAGGTGGATACCAAAAACTCAAGTAATTACTACGAGACATTTTCGCAGGAGAAGTCGACAGACCGAGTACTAGACTTATCAGATTTTAGAATCCAGTTTTCCGTGCGCCGGTGCGCTATGTATTATCCAAATCAAGCAGTGATTTCTGTATATAACTTAAGCGCACAAACAGAAAGCAACATTATTTCAGAGGGATACAGAGTCATTTTAGAGGCGGGATACAAAAACGTAAACTATGGGCAGATATTTGATGGGACTGTCATACAGTGCAACCGATATAAACAAAACGGGACTGATTTTGTCCTTAACATTTTAGCAATTGACGGGGACCAGTTTTTGAATGAAAAGATGTGTTCTTTTTCATATGAAAAAGGCCAGACAGCACGGCAGCAGGTGCAAAACATCTGCAGCAGTACATCTGGCGCTGTTACACTAAAATACGCAAGCCCCGACCTTGACAAAATAGTGATGTCAAAAGGCGGGGCTGTGTATGGACAGCCAAAAAAGACGCTGTCAGATATTGCAAAAACGATTAACGGCACATGGTTTGTCGACAATGGAGAGCTATATATGATAGCGTACTCTGACAGTGCGAAGAACCTCCCTGGAAATAGAAAAACGGCAGTGGAACTATCCCCATCAACGGGGCTTCTAGGAAACCCGCAGCAAGTAAATTACGGAATAAAGGCCAGATGTTTGCTTAATCCAAAGCTTATGCCGTATGGGCTTATCCATATAAAAAATGAATACATAACTGAGCAAATGGTGTCGGTTGGCTCATATTCTCAGGGAATTACGTTTCCATACACGCTTGACCCAAACGGTATGTACAGAATTTGTTCCATCACTTTTACCGGTGACAACCGCGGTAATGAATGGTATTCGGACGTTACCGCTGTCAACCAGGGAGGTAATATGATGGCTATGCTGACGGATTCTTCTTATACCGCAAACTAGTTTGAATAATATTCTGGAGAACGATATAAAATGCCTTTTATCATTTCCATGTCTTGAGAATTCAGTACACCATTATCCTTAAAGGGCACAAGAGCCACGAGAAAGGATTCAGGAGAATCAGATATCCCTTTGTAATATAGATTATTTATTAAATCTATTTTTTTCTGTGAAAATTCCGTATCGTTTATCACATTTTGCTGCCGCAGAGTGGATAAGTCATTAAGGCTGCGTGAAAATTCTCTTTCCCCAACACGTGCTCGAAGCATATCATCTTTTTTCTTTTCTTCTTCTTCTTTTAAATTTTTGGAGCAGAAGATTGCAATCAGCGCAATAATCGGAGTAATGAATAGGCAGAATACAAGCCATTTTCCGGGGCTTCTTCCTCGGTCTCTTGCACATTTGCAAGCTACAACGGTTAAAACAATCCAAACGATAAAAACCAAAAACCACATAAATCTTTCCCCCTGTGAAACATTCTCAATTATCTAATATTACCACATACTAGCAAAATAGAAAAGAGGTGCTCATATGCTTTCAATTTCAGAACGTTCAGAATTAAAACAAGCCATATTTGATGAGCTGAAAAACAGCATCTTTTCCAGTTTGCACGTTGCGGAGATTGGCGTTATTACGAATGTAGGAAGCGACAATCTGATTACTGTAAAGCCAATTATCCGTGACAGAGTTATCCAGCCAAGTGGCAAAACCGAATGGAAAGAACCGCCTGAAATATCTGATACGCCATACATCACAGTAGGCACCGCTGAACCGGAAGTTGGTCAGTCGGTGCTTATTATTTACTGTGATAAAGACTTCTCAGCATGGGTAAAAGAAGGCGGCCAAAATGCTGCAGGAACTCCGGCAGAGCAAAACCAGGAAATAATCAGGCAGCATGACGTAGCGAACGCTGTTGCCATTGTTGGATTTGGTGTGCAGCAGCTGGCGGCTGGCGATGATGCGGACGTTGCAGGGGCAACTGCGCTCCCGGCGGCAACTATAAAAATGAGCAAAGAACCCGCCTTTATAAAATGTGTCAACAAGTATAAGTTGCAGCCATATATCCACCTGCTGCTTGCCTTAGTTGCGCAAGAATCAGGCGACCAAAGCGACGCAGAAACCCGTAACGACCCGATGCAGGCTGCAGAGGGGGCTGGACTGCCTTCCAATGCTGGCGCATTAGGGCGTATTACTCGTGAGCAGTCTTTTGAATACGGCTGTAAAGAATTTGCTGGAAATTTGTCCGGCTGCAAAGTATCTAGTCCAACGGATTGGCCGCATATTTATATTATGCTGCAGTCTTACAATTACGGCTCTGGATTTACTGATTATGTAAATTCTCATGGCGGCGCATGGACGCAAGCTTTAGCAAACTCATTTTCAGATATGCAGGCGGCTCAAAACGGATGGAAGTCATATGGGGACAAGCAATACGTATCCCATGTTCTCAGATATGATACAGACTATTTTCAATTCGGGCAGCCCGGATATAAAGGCTCCGGTTCCGCAGCAAGCAACGGCTCCTGGGTTTGGCCTACTCCTAGCTGCAAGACAGTTACGTCCGGTTGGCTGGCCCCCAGAGGCTCAAGCAAGCACCATGGCCTTGACATTGGCGCAGCTTATGGTGCAAAAATTGTAGCATCCGCTGCCGGTACTGTATCAGAGGCAGAGAATGACGGCGGGTATGGCGGTGGATTTGGAAACCATGCGTACATAAAAACAGGCTCTGTTACAGCTATCTATGGGCATATGAGCCGATGCGTAGTGCGTAGCGGGCAGAAAGTAACAGCAGGGCAGACAATCGGGTATGTAGGCAGTACAGGCCATTCTACAGGCCCGCATTTGCATTTCCAGATTGTTGTGGATGGGACATGGAACAACTATGGAGACTCACGCAACAATCCGTGGCATTATCTAAAGAAATAGGAGGTAAAAGAATGAAATATAGGACGTTATCTCCTGATGGTGACTATATGTTTGGTCAGGGAAACAGCTGCTTTCTATCTGGGAGGGACGCAGTAGCGCAAGCAATCCTTACTAGATTAAAGATGTTTCAGGGCGAATTCTGGGAAGACACAGCAGATGGTCTTCCTTTTTTTAAAAGCATGGCAGGCCAATTTGATAAAGATTTAATTGATATGACCGTTAGGTCAAGAATATTAAACACTCCAGGTGTAAATAGAGTCGTGTCTTTCTCAAGCAGCATAAATCGTTTGCGAAATTATCGGCTGGAATGCACAGTGGAAACGAATTATGGAAATGCATCAGTGGAGGTGGGGTAAATGTATTTTCAGCCCTATGTTGATGCAAGCGGCCTACACTTGCCAACATTTCAAGACATTCAAAACTATTTGATAGAGCGGGCAAAATCTATTTTTGGGCAGGACATTTACCTTGAAAATGACAGCCAGGATATGCAATACATTGCTACTGTTTCAAAGTGCATTTATGATGCCTTCCTGTGCTGCCAGCTCGCGTACAACAGTCAATCACCGCAAACAGCGATTGGTGCCGGACTTGACAGTTTGGTAAAGCTGAACGGAATTCAGCGCAATGCGGCTACCTACTCGAAGGTGGAAGTTACCTGTGTTGGCGAACCGGGTACAAAAATAGCAGCCGGTGTTGTACAGGATACACAGCTTTATCGGTGGGACCTGCCGGAGAATCAAACTCTCCCGTCATCTGGGGTGCTTACCTGCATTGCTACCTGCGAAGTTCCAGGGAACATTACAGTTGCCCCAGGCGAGATACAGTCAATTCTCACTCCACAATATGGCTGGTACACAGTTTCAAATTCGGGTGCTGCTACGCCGGGCGTGCCGACAGAGACAGACACGGAGCTGCGTGCAAGGCAAAACTTAAGCGTTGCGCTGCCGTCACAAACGCCTCTGAATGCAACAGAAGCAGCTATTTTAGCGGTAGATGGGGTAACGCGGTCCAGAGTATATGAAAATTACACGAACACGACTGATCCAAACGGAATCCCCTCACATTCAATTGCGCCGGTCGTTGAAGGAGGAGAAGATACAGACATAGCGCAGGCTATCGCGACTGAAAAGACGGTTGGGTGCGGCACCTATGGCACGACACAAATCACCTTGCCATCGCAATTTTCTGTTGGCGGAAGCACAAACTTCTCGCGGCCGAATGATGTAATCATAAATGTTGAAATTACTATTGTTCAGCTGACCTCTAACTACACGGACGCCCTACAGGAACAGATAGTAGAATCTATCAAAAACTATCTCGATACGCTGGAAATAGGTGCATCTGTAGAATCTTCCTCATTGTATTATCCGGCGCTTTCTGCAATGGATAATCAGAAGAAACCGTCGTTTCGCATTTCTTCCATCACGGTTGACGGCGGAAGCGGGGCCGCGGAAACGGTGTCCCTCGCATGGAACGCAGTAGCTAAATCTGGCACTGTAACAGTGACAGGAGGGCTGTCGTAAATGGATTATCATGAGTTGGTTATCCCAGAGCATAGGGCAAAGCCGAAGTTTTTAAAATGGCTGGATAGTGCTATAAACCCTCCCATAAGCGTGCAGGACACGTTGAACAACCTCCATAACCAGTTTGACATTGACAAAGCCATAGGAGTCCAGTTGGACCGCATAGGCGACATTTTGGGAGTTCCGCGAAACTTGCCATTTCAGCCATCCGACGGCATAAGCTCTGTTATGCTGGACGAAAATTACAGGGCCATTTTGCGTGCAGCAATCGCAAAAGAACACTTTAATGGGACAGTTCCCTGTATGTATTCCCTTATGCAGCTTCTTCTCGGGAAATCCGGGCTGTACCTTATCGTCATAGACAATCAGGATATGTCCGTGGAAATTATTATTTTTGGCAAAATCGATTCTTTGATAAAAGATGAAATTGAGCACGAAATGATTGTCCCACGTCCAGAGGGGGTTTCCATGACAATTAACATTACGGAAAACAAAATATTCTCATGGGGGCTGGATAATGAGGTGTTCAGTGGCTGGGGAAACGGATATTGGCTTCCGGTTCGGAACAATTTTTAAAAGGGAGGGGAGACTGTGAACGTATTCATTAAGTTGATGATGCAAGATAACGGATATGCAAAAGTTATGAGCATACAGGGCAGTTCACGCCCCGACAGCGCCGTCGTAATGTTTCTTGACAGCGAGGGAAACTACGTTGACTTAACTGGATGTGAGCCGGTTATGTTTGCTGGTCCAAATGGTGCCAGCAGCACCGGCGCTGTATTGGACGCATTTTCCGGTACCGCGCAGTTTCCTGTTTCCGCAGAAATGTACTGCATCACGGGGCAGTTTCCATGTTCTTTTTCACTGCCGAATACAACTTGCACCGATTACAACACAAAAAACCTTACATTGAAAGTTGTTTTGACATCTGAGGGTATAGGGCATTACTTTGTTGGCCATGCGGCGGTCGAAAACAACGTGCAGGTCCAGATTGATGAAATAAAGGGCCAGCTGGTGTCACGAGTAACAAGTCAAGAGGTACAGACATCAATAGACGGTATAAACATCGGGGCAGTGCAGCTGCTGCAAGACAGCGCTTCGATGCCAACACTCCACGGGTGGAGTGAAAACAGCAGCACAGACGCAGTTAAGCAAGATGATGGGTATTACAGAATTCCTCTCAACAGTAACGTAACAGAAATTCTTCAGAATTCAACAGTCCAGACGATTACAGGTTCAACCTATACAGAAAGCTTTTACTTCAAGACAGACAGTACAACACTTGGATTCAGTTTTAACTTCTATGAGGCGAATAACCGCAAAGAGAATATTGTTCAGGCAACAATTCGGGACCTTGGAAACGGCGTATTCAGGGCTTATGCATCCGCGATTGTTGAAGATACAGCTGTCCGTGCAATTGACATCAAAGACTTTGTTTATACAGACGGAACATACATAGACATTGTAAAACCTAAATTTGAATTTGGGAATAAGGTTACCGACTATTCAGCGTCTGATGTAGATAATAAAGCTTATGTTGACAGTCTGATAAAAGGTGTGAATACAACACTTTCGTCTTATGAGGCGTCAATCACAGAAAACTCTAAGCAGATTCAGCTGCGAGTTACGAAAGAAACGTACAGAACAGAAATGGGTGGAAAAGTCGACAAAGAATCTATTATTTCTGAAATCAATCAGTCTGCCGAAACAGTCAGCATCAGCGCAAACAAAATAGATTTAAGAGGATATGTGACTGCCACCGACCTCACAACCGGTGGAAAAACTGAAATCAACGGAAACAATATAACAACAGGTACGATTACATCGGACGATGCATGTATAACGATTGGTGTTGATGAGGGGTATGTTGATATTAGAGATATGACCTCTGGAACTGTTAGATATCATCTTGACCAGTACGGCGGTACATATTTTGAGTCGAATGGCTTTCCTACCATGAAGGTATGGAACAGAGGAATTCAATTCTGGGAGGGGAATTATGAAAATGCCATTGGATATACGGGATATTTCGGCGGACCCTCTACGCACGTGTTTATGGTAACTGAATTTGAGCCAAAGCATTGCAATGGCTATTACATTTGCTGTAATGGAGGAAGCTCCAGTTCCTCTACTGCCGACCAAACTGCAACTGTCACAATATCAAGTGGAGGACTAAATTTAAGGACATCCCCAAACACAAACAGTGATGTTATTGAAAGCTTATCAAATGGAGAAACCGTTACTGTAATCAGCTCTAGCAACGGTTGGTCTTACGTAATGACGAATGCTGGTATAAGTGGTTACTGCTCGTCTCAGTATTTGACTTTAAATTCAGTGGAGGTCGATACAGGCGGCAATATTGAAAACACGGATTGGCAAAGCCTCATGTGGTTCACTGCCGATGGAACACATTTAGGGAAAAGTATGCAGTGCAACTGCAATCGGATTGACTTGTCGGATAATTACGGCGCAATTATCAAAGGTTATCATAACTCTGTAGCAGAAATGGCCGCTGGCGCCTCAATAAACTTCAAAGTCGGAGGTGTTACGAAAGAATATATCGACAGTTCCGGGCTTCACAGTACATCAGACAGACGGCTGAAACAGAACATTATGGACTCTAGCACTGATGCGTTACAGACGATTAACAAGATGAAATTTAAGCAATACGAATTTAAAGACGACTCAGATTATCATTACGATATAGGCCTTATTGCGCAGGAACTGCAGGAAATCGCACCGTCATTGGTCAATGAAAACATACAGACCAATACGCTTTCTATCAATGATACGCAACTGCTGCAATACGCTTTGAAAGCCATTCAGCAGCTATCACAAAAAGTCGATGAATTAGGAAAGGAGAAAACAAATGGCAACTCATAATTTTCAGGTATTTGACTCCAACCTGTCGAATATGACGAAAGACGAAAGTTACCAAAATGATACAACGCGGTTAAACGGTGCGCAGATGAACACACCTGCCGACCCGTACTCATTTAACAAGTCCGTACATCAGGCCACGATGATGGCCACAGCGCTGGCACAATACATGGCGAACAATGATGTAAGTTGTGATGATACTAATCTCACGGCGCTTGTAACAGCCATTTCTCAGTCGCTGGCATCAGCCAAAGAGATTGTTTATGCGGACCGTATGTCCCATTCACTGAAAGGGGCATCAGATATTGGCAAAATCAGTTTCTGCCTGCCGCAGCTAACGCCAGCGGTAGCAACCTATACGGCCAGCGGAAACGGGAATTTACTTGGAGGATACCACTACAGAGAAGTCCTTGTAACCGGATATAAAAATCTTGATGGGACCTATACCGTATGTGGGTTTTCTCCCGCTGCAACACATGGAATGGTTGATGTATCACCGGCAAGCCAGCAGGTACAAATCACAAACCTTCCTATTGGCAATTCCGGATGCATTGGCAGAGCAATCTATCGTACAGCTGCCGATGGACCTGCTGGAACAGAAAGTTATTGCGGAATTGTTTGGGACAATACAACAACGAAATACACAGATAATTTGCCAGATGGCCAATTAGGGACTGGCATGCCGGAGGTAGACGGCGTCGCAATTCCAGCCGCTGTACCGGAAGGCAATTCAACCGGCACATACTTGGATGCATCACAGGTTGCCGGAGGCGTTACCGGAGCGACTTTTGGCGGTCAGCGTGTTCCTAAATCCGGATCCGTTTTGCAAATACCTATCTCCCTTTTCAATTACGGTGACGCACGAATCCTTTCATCTGCAAACGCTTCAAATCTCAAGACTGTGTCAGTCCCAGGGTATTATATTATTCCAGATGGCTCCGGATTCGTTGACAGTCCTTTCCGAAAATATCAGTATGAGGGCTATCACTCTTTTACGATGCTTGTAACTCCTGTTGATGGTACCAAAGTTCTTCAAACGGTGTTCTCTACATACATGACCGGGTTTGTGAAGCAGCGGCTGGTTTACAGCAGCACAAAAGCATCCTTCTGGTCTCCTGACACGGATAACTATGACGACGGGGACCAGCACTACGAGGTGTTCATGGATGGCAGACAATCGCAATGGGGCGTATGCCATTCAACGATTACGATAACAGTCGCGTATGGGACCCAGTTCAGATACAACAATTTCCAAATTCATCTGCCCTTGCAGTATTTAGGCTATACGCCCGTTAGCGTGAGCGCTTACAGTCCAGGCGAATTGACTATATCAGGCCCAAACTGCCCTCCGCAGCCAGGAACGTATATCCAGTTTGATGTACTTTCACCAATCGCAGTCAAAAATCTTCCTGTAAATTTTCAATATGAACTTAGGTCCAGAAACGTTCATATGAGCTATTGAAAGAGGTGGAAAATATGCTGGGAACTATAGAATCTATCGGCAAATTTATTTCAGACGCAAAGGAGACACTTTCAGAAGACGAATTAAGAAATCCCGATATCGTGAAATCCTGTGAATATAATGCGAAGCTGATGTATTACCAAACTTATTTATCCCATACGGACTATGTGCCTTTGAAAATCATTGAAGGTGCAGCAACAAAGGAAGAATATGACGATGTTTTGAAAAATCGAGAAGAGGCACGAAAGCAAATCAGTGAATTGCAGGAGGATAATACATAATGGCAAAAGTATATTTAGACCC
>ENA-UOOR01001728-UOOR01001728.1-fermentation-metagenome-genome-assembly--contig:-NODE-1728-length-24605-cov-6.986517_pt1 | contig 24605 bp, 21 predicted proteins | sample MGYA00245780_ERZ724029 | MGnify/ENA primary metagenome ERZ724029 (study PRJEB28704, sample SAMN03018315) | fermentation metagenome | biome: anthropogenic terrestrial biome; feature: soil; material... | reverse complement strand
AATAATCTCCTGGCTTTTTTTCATTATCGCTTCTCCCTTCATCTATACTCCCGGGGGTTCATTTCCGCATCCACTTTTAGGCGAACCCACCTAGGTATCCTGGATACGGGCAAATCACCTATACCCAGACGCTCCAGCTCTGCTGCCAGCAAGTTGATATAATCTAATTGAAGGCTGATTTCGTTTATTATATCAGATTTATGCCCGGGCAGGGCAATAAAGCTGTCCAGAATCGACGCTGCTTTTTGGTACCCGCCGCTCTCCTTAAATATCTCAACCAATTCCACGGTCAGCAGATATCTGAGCTCATAATCGGAGGTTAAATGCCAAGCTTCTTCAAAGCACCGGACAGCTTCATCCAGGTTAACGGAGCGGCAGGCAAATGCATTATCAATGAGATTGATTACCTGCTCTTCGGCAACCGCATTGATGTCTGCTGTTTTCTGGTCGGGCAGATCCGGGGTCCCTGTTTCTACTGTATCATCGGCAACAATATCTAATACCGCAGGTGCTTCTTCTACCTGCGTCAGCTCATAATCGGTCCAGCCTTCATAACCGGAAGCCGCATCGGCTGACCCCGGAATCAGCGGTTCACCGTCACCGGCGTGGCCGGGCTGCTCCTCAGCCGGCAAGGACGCGATATCGGTAAGTACAGCTTCATCCTGGACATTGGGCCGACTTTCGCCAGTAATAATTGCCAGAAGACTCTGCCGTTCCGATAGATCCACCCCCGCTTCTTTGTCTGCTTCATCAGCCGTTTCGTGCGGTTCAGCGCCTGGCTTCAATTCATACCCAACCCCATCCGGTGATGCGGCAGCGGTCGGTTCCTCTGCCGACGCCGGCAATTGTCGGCTGTCTTCCGGCATTACTGCCGATTCGGCAGTCTCATCCTCTCTCACTCTCTCCGGGATTAACAGCAATTCCTCGCTTTGCTCTTCCGGAGCCGGAGCCGGGTTTTCGGCACTGCCGATTTTCTCCGCCGGGGCCATATCATCCGCTCTGACTTCATCCCCGGCATCGTTTTCATTACTGATAGCTGCTTCGGCTTCTCCCAGGGTAATAAGTTTCGCCCCTTCCGGCCGGATATCATTGTTTTCCGGCAGCGGCCGGGCGGTTTCCAAAAAAGCCGTATTTACGCTATTAATCCTGGTAGGCGTAGAGAACTCCGGCTCCATGGACAAAGCCAATCTGCCGATTCTGGCCCTGAGCAGATACCAGGTCATAGCTGCCAGCAGCAATAGATAAATAATAAGCGCAACTGATTTGCCTAACTTTTCCATACTTATAGGAAAAGATAAAATTATAAGCAGGGACAGCCATAATATAATATTTATGTATCTTCCCGGAAGGCCCTCCTTTCGCAACAAATATACCATAAGGCCGCCAATAGGAATAAAAATCAGTATTACATAAAGTATGTATTCTTTCATCACATCATCACCCTAACACTATTACCCTAATATCTTTTCGACAGTTAGTTTCGATTTCCTTCATTATCCTACTTTAAAATAGATGATATTCCGAATTATTTGGTATATTGTAGAATTGATGCGCATAGACTATGGTGCTGCCGCTGTCTGGCAGAGAGAAAATAAACTTAATCGCACACTAATTATATTAATATAAAAAAAGCAGGAGCTCCATAGGCCCCTCCTTATCGCACTATCACAAGCTAATGCGATTCTCATAATTGTATTGTATTCCTCCTTTTAATTGTTGGCTGATTCCAGGGGTTCAAGCTCTCCTGCCCGGTATTTTTCCAATGCCGTTGCTACTGTTATCCCTTCGGTACTGCCGAAAATTTTGATCCCCGCCCTATTCAAAACAGTAAAAGCTTTGGGCCCGATCCGACTGCATATCAGGGCTGCAACTCCTTTATTGAGGAGTGCCTGGGCTAAACCGGTACCGGCTCCGTGGTTTAACTCCATGTCCTTATTGTTTAATACTCCAGGTTCGTTTGTTTCTTCATCCCAGAGAATAAAATAAGGACATCGGCCAAAATGCCCATCTACCATACTATCCATGGAATCTCCCGACGAGCAGACAGCAATAATATTTTCCTCTTGATCTGGGCTCCTTTGCTGATCGTTACCGCCCCGGGCTCCTATTCTGGAATAGGGACAATCGTTCATTTCTTTTCCTAGGCGTTCCCGGCGGCGGCACCGGTTTTCCCCCAGACAATAGTCGCCCCCTTCAATACGTATGGCTTTACCCGCAATAAGCGCTTCGGCAATTTTAGCCCTGCCTTCAATTAAAATGCGTTGAAAGGTAGGCCGGGAAACCTGCATTTTCCGAGCGCACTCTTCCTGTTCCATACCCAGATAATCCTTTAGGCGGATAGCTTCCATTTCTTCCACCAGAAGTACTATTTCCTCCATACAAAAACGCGGAATACCTGCCGGTTTAAAGGATGTAACTGCCGGAATAAATTCTACGTGCCTGCATCTGGGATGCCTAGCCATAATATTCTCTCCTGTCCGTTAATAATTAAATTGTATTTTTATTATGATCATATGCCGATAATTATTCAGTAAATTAAAAAGCAGGGTTGAAACCCTGCTTATAACTGGCTGCTAGCTTTGCTTTCCCAGAAAGCCCTTGACCAGAATCAGGGGAGTTCCGGCGTCGGCTGAACCGCTTACCAAGTCGGCCAGACTCGCAATGAGGTCCTCCGCTTTGCGCGGAGTGGTTCCTTCCGTTTCGTATGCGTTCCGGCCAAAACTCTCCTTCTTCTTTTCCTCCAGCTTGCCTTCAATAGCTTCAAGTCCTACCCCTTCATCCAGCATTTTATCAACCAGGTATTTATATTTGAGTCCTTCCCGATACTTGCCCCGCAGTCCCGCGGTCATGCCAAAAGCGGGCTGAGGATCGGCCAGTTCATAAATACCGGTGGAGGGATCGCAATAAGCGCCGTCACCATAGACTATGACTTCAACATTCTTGCCCATGCCCTCCCGTACTTTAGCCTGAATCCTCTCCGCTATAAGGTCAGCCTCCCGGGGGGCCAGTTTCAGTTTGTCGCCTGAGGATATATTGCTTCCCAACAATCCCCACTCCGACCAGGATATCCCTTCATTACAGAGATCCTGCAGGGTAATACAGTTCTGCCCCTGCGCTGCCAGTTTTTGTCTGGTTTCTTCTCTTTTATGAATATTGGCGACTATGATTCCGTCCAGCTTATATTCCAAAATCTTCAAAGGGTCATTGCTTAAGAATATGATACTGCCCCGGGCCTGTTCCCGGATAACCTTCTGGTATAGTTCGATATAATCCACCCCGGTGATGGGATGCCGAAAGCGCTCGGTTCCGATATCATCCAGGCTTATAACTTCACCATTGCTTTTCCCCAGCTTTTCAGCAAAATCATAAGGCAGGATCTGATTGCCCACCTCATCGGCAGGATGAGACAGCTGAACCACTACCTGCCCTTCGGGAACAGCTGCGGCCAGCCCTTTCATTATCATAGAAAAACGGTTTCGGCTCAGTATGGGAAATAATACCCCTATTTTACTGTCCGCCTTAAGTTTAAGTTTTTCACGCACCTGGGAAGCTATATCATTAACCGTAACGTAGTTGTTCTGAGCTCTGGCAACAACCGATTCGGTTATACAGATCGTATCTCCGTGATCCAAAAAACCGTCTTCATTGCATTTAAGCAGTGATTCATACGCCATATTCACCACATCGCTTCCCGGTACTATGACCCCCATTTTAATACCGAAAGCCGATACTCCGAAATAATCAGGTAATTTGCCCATTTGCAACACCCTTTAAACTCATATTTGGGGCAGGTACATAAGTCCCCGCTAAAATATACCTCAAAATACTCTTTTTATCAAGGTCTGCAAAAAGTATACAGCCGGTGTCAGCGGGAATAAAAGCCTGCCAAAGAAGCAAAGCTAAAGACAGAAATTTCTGCATAGGCAGGTGATGATAACAGTGCGAACGCTTTGGAAAGGCGCGGTAAGTTTCGGGCTGGTGAATATCCCGGTCAAAATGTATGTAGCTACGGAAAATAAGGACATCAAATTCAACTACCTGCACCAGGAATGCATGTCCCCGATTGAGTATCACAAGTATTGTCCCCGCTGCCAGCGGGAAATAAGCAGTGAGGAAATTGTCAGAGGGTATGAATATCAGAAAGGAAACTATGTGGTTTTAAATGAGGAGGATCTGGAACGCATACCCCTTGATAACACTAAAACTATTGACATTCTGGACTTCGTTGATTTACAGCAGGTGGACCCGGTATATTTCGACAAAAGTTATTATCTGGAAGCTGCCGCCGGGGGTGAGAAGGCCTATGCACTTTTAATTGAGGCCATGAATAAAACCGGCAAGGTAGCTATTGCCCGGGTGATCATTCGCACCAAGCAGTCCTTAGCCGCACTGCGGGTTAAGGACCGGGTGCTCCTGATGGAAACTATATTCTATCCCGACGAAATCCGCTCCCCGGCCAGCCTCAATCCGGGCCTGGAAAGTGCCCGGCTGCACGAAAACGAGGTCAAAATGGCAATCAGCCTGATTGAGAACCTGTCGGTAAACTTTGAACCGCAAAAATACCATGACGAATATCGCCAGGCTCTGCGGGAATTGATCGACGCTAAAATAGCCGGCCAGGAAGTGGTCAATGCTCCGGCAGCAAATGATCGGGGCAAAGTAGTGGACCTAATGGAAGCACTGCAGGCCAGCGTAAAACTGGCTGAGGAAAACCGGACCCAGAGTGAAGATGGGGCGGTTAAAAAGAAAAGACGCAAAGCGAAAACAGGCAGTTAGTTACTGACAGCCCCTGGATGCAGCCTTCCGGCAACTGGGAATCAGGTTGGGTAAAAGTGGTTCAACGGCCGGCTCCTGCTGACAAGGTAAAAATAAGACGGGTATCATCTATATATACCCGGGCCTGTTTGCTGTTGCAAAGGTAAGAAAGGCAGGCCGACAGGGTAGCCAGGATAAGAAAATACTGATTGCGGTTTACCGGCAAATGGAACCGTTCCACCAGCAGAGGAAACATTTCCTCCCGGGTTCGGGGCTGATTTATAAGTCCGCGGACACATTCAAGCACCTCCGTCAGCATCCTGCAGTTAGCGGCAATCAAGTCAGGAATATCGTCCTGCAGACCGCCATGGGTTAAAAATACCTTCCCGCTGTTAATATCCCGCAAGCGCTTGAGGGTATCCAATTGTTTTTCCACGTCGGCCAGATAAAGAAAAGGGAATTTACTCAGCTTATCTTTACTTATAAGACTGTCGCCGGCGAACAGGACTCCGTCAGGGGTAATCAGACCCAAGTGGCCCAGACTATGGCCGGGAAGCTCCAGCACTTTAAATCCGCTCCCATTTATGAAGAGCTCCCCTGCCTCCACCCGGGCATCCACCCGGCAAGCCTGAGGCATAAGGAACTTGTTTTGCAGCGCCTTCACCGGGCTGGCCGAATAGAGGCCATAGGGTATCAGTATGGGATTTTCCATGAAAACGGCTTCCAGCGGAGAAGCATAGATTTGACAACCGGTCGCCTCCTGCAGGTAATGATTGCCGCCGCAATGGTCTGCATGGGCATGGGTATTGAATAAAGCCCGCACCGTATAACCGCGTTTATCCATTATCCTGTGTATCCGCCGGCCAAAAGCCTCACTGGCCCCACTGTCAATCAGTAAGCAGGTATGGTCAGGAAAAACGTAAACGCCGACCGCACTGGGAAAATCCAACCACCAAGTGCGACCCTGCAAAAGCTGCATATCCATATTTAACCTCGTAAAAGCAGGTCAATGATCTCATCCGGCTGGGCTGCAGGAATAAAGGAAGCAAGATCCTGGGATTCCAGAGCCTTACGCATATCCTCGCTCTGATAGCGTAAGCCGATAAGCTGCCGCTCAATAATGGTTACATCCCGGCTGGCAAAAAAATCGCCATAAATTTTGCATTCCTTCACCAGTCCCCTTTTAACCTCAAAACGGAAGTCAATGTTGCCCCAGTCGAAGCGCTGAGATCTGCGTACATTAAACGGCGGTGAAAAGCCGTATACCCATTCCCAGCGGCGAAACTTATTGTCCCGCAGCGATTCCACCGCCGACCGCTCGTCAGGGCTCAATTCCCGGTATTTTCTGTCTTTATTGATGGCCTGGCTGAGAATGTCCTTGAATTCGGCCATAGTCAAAGGCGCAGCCAGATGCTCACTGATATTGGTTACTCTGCTCCTTACCGATTTAACCCCTTTGGAAATTATCTTGCCGGGGTCGACATTAAGAGCCTGCTGCATATCTTCCAGGTCGCTGGCAAAGAGAATGGTACCATGATGCATGACCCGCCCGTGCAGCCGGCACTGGGCATTGCCGGAAAATTTCCGGCCCTGGATGGTGATATCATTGCGCCCCTGATTCTCGGCCTTAATGCCGATGATCGCAAGCGCTTCAATAACCGGAGCGGTATAACGGGCAAAATCCAGGCTGAGGCCCGGCTCTTCATGGGCAATAAAGGTAAAATTGAGGTTCCCCAGGTCATGATAAACCGCGCCCCCTCCCGATATCCGCCGCACCACCTCCACGTTCCGGCTGCGGATAAATTCCTGGTTTATTTCTTCCACCGTATTCTGGTTCCTGCCGACCACTACTACCGGGCGATTCTGCCAGAGCAGAAAGATATCCTCGGTGATATCTTCCCGGTTAAGCAGATAATCTTCCAGAGCCAGATTAAAATACGGGTCAGTAGAATTATTAATTATTTCCAGCATTTTTTCTCCCTATATTCCTGTATTTGATAGATCTATAGTAAGCAAAATACTTTACTGCTAATATTAAAACAAAAAAAGACTGATTAAAAGAGGTTGGCTCAGGAAGACAGCACTTGCGGGCCATAGGGGTCAATAGGGATAGACATAGCCTTCCACCGCCTCGGCAGGCATAATTTTTCTTACATTAATCTGCGGTTCGTCATATTGCACGCCGTCATATTCATATTGCCCTATAGAAAGAGTGCCCTCGACCGTTACCCATGACTCCGCTTTAAGCTCGGAAGCCTTATCATATTTACAGAGCAACCCGGCCGGCGCTAAGTCTGCAACGCAGCACGACATCATAAGACGGGCGGGTACAAATTCATCTTGTTCAATCATTTCATGGTCTTTAAAGACAAAGCCGGTCATCACGACAGTGTAGCCTTTGTATTTCTCCATATTCATGTATATTTCTGAAAGCCATATGCTGAAATCATCATTGGCTACGGTGATTTTTTGGTTCTTTACATCTAACCCGGGCAGATCAGCCGTATATTCCGGTGCTGCAGAGGAGAAATCTTCCGCAGGGTCGGTGCTGCCCGGAGCAGAATCGTCAGAGCCGGAATCGGCTGACGGAGCCTGCTTTGGAGCCGGACTATACGAATTCGGGCCGGAGAGAGCGCTCCCGCCGTTGCTGGCGGAAAAATCAGAAGTACTCAGAGGGCTGTGAGGAAGCAACAGCAGCAAAATAGGAATCGCCAGCACATAGCAATGAGCGGAGCGCATTTTATGCTGCGGCTGAAACAGCCTGCCTAGCCCTATAAAAACCCATATCCCCATAACGATTGCCGTAAAGTAAAGATAAGGTTCCATTCTGGGGGTAACATAGGAAAGGTATTTCCCACTGTCCAGCAAATAAAGCATCAAGCCCGCAAAAACCGAATAGCATAGTAATTCCAGGAAAATCTGAGGATTAAACGCTTTGGCCTTCGCCTGCATATCATGTTCCTCCTCCACCGAAAACTATAAAGACTACGGCAAAGCATACGATAAATGCCGTGAATAACAGCCTGACGATAAAAGGCCTGGAAAAGCCCGCCGAAAGCATCATTACGTTTTTGATGTCCATCATCGGTCCAAATATCATGAAGCCCATAATCGCCCCCAGTGGGAATTGGCTGGCGAAGCTGCGCGCTACAGCGGCGTCAGAGGAGGAGCAAAGGGATAAAGAAAACGCCATCGCCATCATAATCAAAATAGAAACCGCCAATTGTGCGCCACTCTGGGCAGCGGTGAATATGCCGGTTCCCAGGACCTGAAAAAGGGAAGCGATAAAAGTGCCGATCACTAAATATTTTCCGACACTGAAAAACTCCGCTTGTGAATGACGCATGAACAAGTCGGCCTTCTCCCTGAAAGTGGTGATTGATTCGGCATCCTGATAACAACCGCAACTGCACATAAGCCGGTCGAGTACTCCTCCGGACAATACATTTCCCCGGGGCGCCCAAACGACAAAGGTAAGCCCGATAATAACGGCGGCTATAATGCCAAAGACCACGCGCCCCGCCACAATCGCCCAATTGCCGCCAAACGCGTAGTAGGTGGACAAAATGACTACCGGATTGATTACCGGCGCCGCTGCCATAAAAGTAACGGCTGCCGCCAGTGGGATGCCCTTTCTGACCAAACTTCTGAAAACGGGAATGGAAGCGCAGTCGCAAACCGGAAAGCAGAAGCCGCCTATAATCGCCACCAGCATTCCTAGGCCCATGGTTTTAGGAAATCGGCGTTCAACAGCGCTTTGCGGGATAAAGATCTGAATTGCCGATGAAAGCAGTACGCCGATCAGCAAAAACGGAAAGGCTTGCAGAATGATCCCCAGAAATACGTTGACGATTGTATTGACCGGGATCTGCAGCATCTCTAAAACCGGCTTGACCATCAAATAAAGGATGATCAGCAAGACGATTATGCGAAAAAAATTTTTGACCGGGCGCTCTTTCTTTTCAAAAAGCTGTTTATAAAGATCGCTATTTACCTGATATATTTTAACGCCGGGGTTTATTCCTCGCAGGAGACGTCGAACCCGGCTGTAAGCCTTGGCCGAATATCCATCATTGCGCACCACGGCAAAATCGCTGCTGGCGATCTGCTCAGGTAAAGCATTTCCCGTCCGGCCCAGCAGATTTTCTATATTCATCGCGTCCGCGATGTGCATCACTTTTTGGATCTGGCACAGGCTGCGCAGGGGCGGATGCAAAAGCAAAGCCTGCAACTGGGAAAAGGGGACGACACCGTTCCACTCAATCCAAATCTCATCGAATTCCCCGCTTAGTATGCGGTCGCGGATTTGCTCCACTATCTGCTGGGATTGCTGCTCCAAAATCTTTTTCGGAAACGCGATATGCTCACAGTTATCATAGCGGCTATGGAACTCCTCCTCACCCGTTTCAAACTGGACGACGATTATCCTGGTCTCGCGCCAGTCACGCCGGTTCAGCAGCTTATTCAGAAATGTCGTTTTCCCGGCATCCAGAAAGCCGGTAACAACATAAACGGGTAACGCCACAATATCACTCTCCGCCCAAGAGGGTACAAAGCTCCTGTCGATTCAGATTCCGGCCTATGATGCACACCATATCGCCGTGGGCGGCGCAATTGGTGATGCAGATATCTCCGGGAAGATATTGCAGATTTATATAGCCATCGACGCCGCGGACGATGCCTTTGGCCCGAAGGATAGTTCCCTTGGCTTGGCGCTCCATATTCAATACCCGCATCTCCAGCTCCTCAATGCTGAATACTCGCTTGGTCCGGATAGTGATGGTGTCAAATATGTCTTCCGCCAGGTTAACGGGATGGCAATGGCAATCGTGGCCTAGGCCATGCTCGTCATGGTTTTCACATCCGCACCCGGGCAAGCCGCAATGATCTGTACATCCACCAGGCTCAGATCCCGGAGCTATAATTTCTGCAGCCTTAATTTGCTCCCAAGGCTTTGAAAAAGTTACCGCGTGTCCATTCAGGTTTTTAACCATTTCATAGGCATCATTTACCTTGCCGGGGAAATTCCCGGTACGGCTGAGCAGGATAACATCGGCCTTTTCAATTTGGTCTTCAAAAAATTCGCCAAAGTTGTCAAGATACATTTGGCAGCGTTTTACGTCTACCACCGTAATTTTAGCCTTCACTTCCGCCAGTGGGAGAATGCGCGGATCCAGGCAGGCTTTTATAATATCCGAAAGCCTCCCCACACCGGACGGTTCAATGATAATTATATCCGGGTGAAAGCGCTCCAAAAGCTCCTGCAGGGCTCTCACAAAATCCCCCGCCAGGCTGCAGCAGATACAGCCGGAATTCAGTTCTTTAACTTCAATGCTGCCGGATTTAAGGAGAGCGGCGTCAACGCTTATTTCACCGAAATCATTTTCAATGAGGACGACTTTTTTCTGGCTGAACGCCTCTCTGAGCAACTTCTGAATCAGCGTCGTTTTCCCCGCCCCTAAAAAACCCGAAACAACGTATATCTCTGCCGCCATCAGCACCCTCCTTCAATTGATAATATGTCGGTACATACCCAAGTATGATATATGCTTATTTACCGGAACATTGGCCGCAATAGCCGTATATTTCTAAATTGTGACCTACCACATGAAAGTCCTTATCCTCAATTTTCGGAATAAATTTCTCCATCGGGCAATTGTCCATCAATATGATTTTGTGGCAGCTCAAACATACGGCATAATGCTTATGCTGGAAGCGATTTAGTTCATAAAGCGCCATTTCATTACTCATCACAGTGATTTTAACGACTATGCCTTTCTTCACAAAAAGCTCCAATATCCGATAAACCGTGGACAGCCAAGCGGATTCACCGTTTTTTTTGATTTCGGCGTAAATTTCCATCGCACTCAAAGGCTTATCAGCGCCTTCAAGTACAGAAAGCACACCCTCCCGCGCTTTAGTTTTTTTCAAGCCGGAAGGCCAGCCTTCGCCTGCCTCTTTCATAATAAGTCCCATTCCTTTCTGAAAAACGGTGTGGAGGAATTTACAGTTCCTTTCAGCCTATATCTCTCATTTCACTAACATGGTATCATATTTCACCCTTAGTCAACAAAAACCTGGTGCTCACCTTTTTCATCAGCAATATCAGCACCAGACACAGGACCCCTATAAGCACGATCGTTCCTCCGGGTTTTAATCTGGCATAGTAGGATACGAACAGCCCGGTTACCATAAAGAAAACGGCGAACCAGACCGAATATATGACCGTCTGCTTATAACTCTTGCCCAACTGCATGGCACAGGCCACCGGGACCACCATCATGGAAGAGACGATCAGCGCCCCCACCGTGCGTGCCGCTACCGATACGGTTACCGCAGTCAATATGGTAAAGATAAAATTGATAACTGCCACCGGAATACCCGCCAGCCGTGCGGAGCGTTCGTCTAAAGCGATATAGAACAATTCTTTGTATAAAAAGATAAAAGCGAGCATCACCGCACAACTGATACCCGTCACCAGGATCATTTCAAAATCGCTGATAGCTACGATGCTGCCGAATAGAAAACTGTTAAAATTGGCCGCATTTTTTACGAAGCCGGACAGCACGCCCGCCAGGCCAACGCCGGCCGACATGACGATGGCGATGGACATCTCGGAAAATTTCGGTATCTTTTTGCGGATGGCCTCAATGCCTAGCGCAGCGGCAATACAAGCGGCAACCGCGCCCAATATGGGGTTGATGCCCGTAATCAGACCGGCGGCGACACCGGCCAGGGAGGTGTGGGATAGAGCGTCGCCCATCATTGACAACCGCTTCAGCACCACAATGATCCCAATACAGGGGATGATGACGGCCAGCAGAATACCAACCAGGAAAGCCCGACGCATAAAATCATATTCCAGAATAGCTACCATATACTTTATCTCTTTCCTTGACTTTAATTAATTTTTATCGGGTGCTTATGCCGGTGGGAAAGCTCGCTCTCGACCTGGGCTTTACTGAGTTCGACCAGAGAGCCTTCTTCCAGGCATAAAATCCTTGACACATAATTGGCCGCCCGGCTGATATCATGGGTGACCATCACAATCGTAAGCCCGGTATCCCGATTGAACTGCGCCAGCAATTCATAGAGAGATTGTACGGTCCGGGCATCCACGCCGGTGGTCGGTTCGTCGAGCAGCATGATCTCCGGGTCATTCACCAAAACCCGCGCCAGCATTATCCTCTGCTGCTGCCCTCCCGAAAGCTCGCCAATCAGCCGTTTGGAGTATGCCTCCATGCCCACCAGTTCGAGGGCGGATCGGCTTTTTTCGCGGTGTTCTTTTTGGGGAAAACGGAACAACCCTATCTGGGAAAATAGATTGGCCGCTACAATCTCTTCTGCGGTGGCGGGGAAATTGACGCTGGACTGTAATCCCGCCTGCGGCACATAGCCAATTTTCGGCCAGTTTTCGAACTGGCGGATATCCTGATCGAACAGCCGGATTTTCCCCCCGGAAGGAGTAAGTTCCCCCAATATAAGGCGCAATAAAGTGCTTTTGCCGGCTCCGTTGGAGCCGATGACGGCAACAAAATCCCCCTTATGAACGGAGAAGCTTATTTGGGTAAAAACCGGCTCGTTTCCGTAACTGAAGCTTAAATCTTCTACTTCTATTGTCTTAGACATGATAACTCCCTATTGCAATGCCGCCTGCAGAGCCTTCAAATTTTGACGCATAACAGCGAAATAATCGTCTCCCGCCGCCTGCTGTTCATCGCTAAGCCCTTCAATGGGACTCAGGACGGCTGTTTCCGCTCCGGTGGCGTCCGCAATGGACTCAGCCACCTTCGGGCTTGCCAATTCTTCAAAGAAAATCACTTTTACCTTATGCTCTTTTACAAAGTCAATGATCTCAGCCATTCTTGCCGGATCAGGTTCGGTATCGGGAGATAAGCCCGTTATGCCATGCTGGTTAAGGCCGTAAGCCGCGCACAGATATCCGAAGGCTTCATGGGAAACAATGATTTCCTTATTCGGAAGAGCGGCCAGGGTATCCTTAAACTCTTGGTCAAGAGCGTCAAGTTGGGCGGCGTACTTTTTGTAATTAGCCTCATAATAGTCCTTGTTGTCGGGATCGGCTTGGGCCAAGGCATTTTTTATATTTCCCATTTGCTTTTGGGCATTGAGCGGACTGAGCCAAACATGGGGATCATATTCTTTACCCTCATGTTCATCCTCGTGTTCATCCTCGTGTTCCTCTTCATCTTCGTGATGATGATGTCCTTCAATAAGGGCGACATCCTTTGAGGCTTCTACCACAACCAGCTCCTTATTCTGCAGGGATTCCAAGACATCCTCGGCCCAATGCTCCATACCGGCGCCGTTGTAAATGAAAACATCAGCCTTTTCCAGTCCGGTAATATCGGTGGCCGTAGGTTCCCAATCGTGGGGCTCGGTTCCGGCCGGAACCATGTTAAACACATTGACTTTGTCCCCTCCGATTTTCGAGGCAAAATCGTGCATCGGATAAAAGCTGGTATAAACGGACAGCTTCTCACCCTGCGACTGGTTATCATCCGCATTTAAGGCAGAAGGATCTTTCTGCCCGCACCCTGCCAGCAGAAATAAGGACAAGCATCCAACCAGAAGTATACTCCAAAATCTCTTCATTACGCAATAAACCTCCTTGAATCCAATCATTTGTCTTGGTTTTTCATCCCAACCGTTACTGTCTACGCCGGGCAAAGCACTCGGCGCAATAGACCGGCCGGTCTTCCCGCGGCTCGAAAGGAACCGTGCATTCCCTGCCGCAGTCGGCGCATATGGCGGTATACATCCTGCGCGGCGGCATCCTTCCCTCATTCCTCTGGACTTTGCGCTTGGCGCGGCACTGCTTACAGCGGCTCGGCTCGTTTTGGAAGCCTTTCTCGGCATAGAATTCCTGCTCTCCGGCCGTAAAAACGAATTCCTGTCCGCACTCCTTGCAAATAAGAATCTTGTCTGTGTACATGTTTCTTTTTCAACCCTTTTCTTAATAATGATATGCGGACCCCGGAACATAAATGCATATGGTTCGCATTCGCATTTTATTATAATTTTGTCATGGCCAAAAGTCAAGAAACAAAAGGTAATATCAGGCAGATTAAGGTATGACCCAGGGATGGCAGTTATAACCGGCAATTGACCGCCAGATCGCTGCATAATTTTTCGCCCTTAATTTAAATGTGGATTAAATATTCCGCTTGAGTTTGCATATATTAACTCACACCAAAAAGTACGTAAAACCGTATTTATTTCAGTACGTTTAAGGAGGGGCCATTAAATGATTGCCATAAAGGCTATGGAGATGCGCAATAAGTTCAAGCTTTATTGCGATAAAGTCGTTTCCGGTGAAACCGTTATTGTGACTCGAAAAGGCAACCATAATGTGGTGGTGCTGTCCGAAAGCGCCTATAATAACTTGTTAAAAGCCGCTCGTAACAGCGCCTATTTAGATATGATAGATAAATCAATGGCGGAATTGGAGCAAGGCGGGTTTGTTCCCAAAAGTCTACAGCCGGGTCCCATTCCAACCTTGAGGTTGGAATGGTAAACAAGAGGGGCGCATCATAGCCCCTCTTGTTCGTGGAGTACCTGCAAAACGTAGTTTACAGCCTTTTTGAACGGAGTTGCTTCATCTTCATCCACCATTCCTTCGGAATACCTGATTATACAGGCTTCTTTTTCCCCGTTTATTAACAGCCAACCAACAATTTTGGGATACTGGATATCAATGCTGTGTATATCAGACAGATTAATTATCCTTTCTTTCGGCTTAATCCCAAAAAGTAGATTGTCATTCAGGTTTAAATGATAATATAACTTGACATTGGTAATTAGGATTCCCCGGCAAAGAGTCCCGAAGGAATTGTCGCTCATCAGCAGCAGCGGTTTTTCAGTTTTTTCGTCATAAGGGGCGAAGTATTTCCGGGCCTGCCTCAGCCGTTTTTGGGGGATGTTCTTCCAATACCAGAAGGTATGAAAGTTCCAGCGCCGCGGACCGGTGTTATGAATTTTAAAATACTCCTCCACTACCTCGAACAGGTATTCGTTCTCCACAGTATCCCCCTCTCATCAGCGCAGGCTCCGGAACCAGCCGGAAGCCGATTCGCCGGCGCTCTTAAGCTTTTCCTGGACCGATTGCCCCTGTTTTTTTATAGGCCCCGGCCGAGCCGGTTTTTCCTGGATGAAGACCCGGGCCTTATTCAGCTTGCTTTCCACCACAGGCTAATTTTACAGCCGGGTCCCATTCCAACCTCAAGGTTGGAATGGTAAACAAGGGGGGCACAGCATCCGCCCCTCTTGCTCCCGGCAGTTCCTATTCACCGGAATCCGTTGCGTGGAGTACCTGCAAGACGTGATTTACGGCCTTTTTTAACGGAGTTACTTCATCTTCATCCACTATTCCTTCGGAATACCTACCTATACAGGCCTCTTTTTCCCCGTTCACCAACAGCCATGCCACTCCGGCGGGATAGACTATATCAACATAATGCATATCTGAAAGATTTATCGTACCTTTCTTCGGTTGGGGCATAAAATTTTTCTCATCACGATCCAGATTATAGTAGAACTTGGTATTGGTCAGTAAAATGCCTCTGAATAATGTCCCGAAAACATTGTCGCTCATCATCAGCAGCGGTTTTTCGGCTTCTTCATCGTAAGGGGCGAAGTATTTTCGGGCCTGCTTCAGCCGTTTGGGAGGTATATTTTTCCAATACCAGAAGGTACGAAAGTTCCAGCGCCGCGGACCGGTGTTATGAATTTTAAAATACTCCTCCACTACTGAAAAAAGAAATTCGTTTTCCACAGTATCCCCCTCTCATCAGCGCAGGCTCCGGAGCCAGCCGGAAGCCGATTCGCCGGCGCTCTTAAGCTTTTCCTGGACCGACTGCGCCTGGTTTTTCACATAGGCTCCGGCCGAGCCGGTCTTTTCCTGGATGAAGACCCGGCCCTATTCAGCTTGCTTTCCACCGCGGACTAATTTTACAGCCGGGTCCCATTCAACCTCAAGGTTTTTAATGGTAAACAAGGGGGGCGCAGCATCCGCCCCTCTTGCTCCCGGCAGTTACTATTCATCGGAATCCGTTGCCTGGAGTACCTGCAAGACGTGATTTACGGCCTTTTTAAACGGAGTTGCTTCATCTTCATCCACTATTCCTTCGGAATACCCGGCTATACAGGCTTCCTTTTCCCCGTTCACCATTAGCCATGCAAACCGACCGGGATATATTATATCAACATAATGCATATCTGAAAGTTTTATCGTACCTTTCTTCGGTTGGGGCATGAAATTTTTTTCATCACGATCCAGCTTATAGTATAACTTGGTATTGGTCAGTAAAATACCTCTGAATAATGTCCCGAAGACATTATCGCTCATCAGCAGCAGCGGTTTTTCGGCTTTTTCATCATACGGGGCGAAGTATTTCCGGGCCTGCTTCAGCCGTTTGGGGGGGATGTTCTTCCAGTACCAGAAGGTATGAAAGTTCCAACGCCGCGGACCGGTGTTATGAATTTTAAAATACTCCTCCACTACTGAAAAAAGAATTTCGTTTTCCACAGTATCCCCCTCTCATCAGCGCAGGCTCCGGAACCAGCCGGAGGCCGATTCGCCGGCGCTCTTAAGCTTTTCCTGGACCGATTGCGCCTGGTTTTTCACGTAGGCTCCGGCCTGCCCGGTCTTTTCCTGGATGAAGACCTGAGCCTTATTCAGCTTGCTTTCCACCGCGGACTAATTTTACAGCCGGGTGCCATTCCAACTCAAGGTTTGAATGGTAAACAAGAGGGGCCAGTATAACCCCTCTTGTTCCCGGCAGTTCCTATTCACCGGACTCCGTTGCGTGGAGTACCTGCAAGACGTGATTTACGGCCTTTTTGAATGGAGTTGCTTCATCTTCATCCACCATTCCTTCGGAATACCTGGCTATACAGGCTTCTTTTTCCCCGTTCACCAGCAGCCATGTCACTCCGGCGGGATAGACGATATCAATGTATTGTACATCAGATAGGCGTAATATTCTTTTTTTTAGTTCGGGCATAAATTTCTTCCCATCGCGATTCAGATTATAGTAAAGTTTGATATTGGTCAGTAAAATACCGCTGAATAATGTCCCGAAGACATTGTCGCTCATCAGCAGCAGCGGTTTTTCAGTTTTCTCGTCATAAGGGGCGAAGTATTTCCGGGCCTGCCTCAGCCTTTTTGGGGGGATGTTCTTCCAGTACCAGAAGGTATGAAAGTTCCAGCGCCGCGGACCGGTGTTATGAATTTTAAAATACTCCTCCACTACTGAAAAAAGAATTTCGTTTTCCACAGTATCCCCCTCTCATCAGCGCAGGCTCCGGAACCAGCCGGAGGCCGATTCGCCGGCGCTCTTAAGCTTTTCCTGGACCGATTGCGCCTGGTTTTTCACGTAGGCTCCGGCCTGCCCGGTCTTTTCCTGGATGAAGACCTGAGCCTTATTCAGCTTGCTTTCCACCGCGGATTTGACCTGCAGAGCCGTTTCTTTAGCCCGGTTTATCACTTTGGGGGTGGTTTCCTGAACGTAATTGACAGCCGGTTCTATATACCGGTTCAGGGCGCCATAAGCCGTTTTCGCGAACCCTATGGCGGTTTTAGGCGCACCGGGGTTTTCGCTTAAATCTTTGGCTATCTTCTGAGCGGATGTGATTTTGTCCAGGTTTTTGTACCCCCAGTGTTCAGCCTTATCAATTACTTTTCTTATGGTTTTTGTACCCAAAAATCTTTCCAATAAGGATTCCATATAAGAAAACCCGCCGCCATAAGTAAACCTTGCAAGTCCGGTAGTAGCCACGGCTAATCCGGTCTGGCCATAGGCTCTTTGGGCTTCATCCGAAGCCAGATAGCGCGCGGTTTCTTGATAGATCCGGCCCGAATTATTCTGGCCGCTGATAGCGTCGGCGGTTTTAGCGGCGCCGGCCGTCACCAGACCGGCGCTGATGGCAGCTGCGGCCGCATAGGCAACGGGAACAAAGAAGAATTTGCCTTCCGAATCAACATAAGCCAGGGGATTATCGGCGCAATAGATATACTGATTCAGGGTAAGCGGATTGGTTATGTCGCCTTCCAGGGAATCTTGGGATATAAAGCGGCCGGCAACGGGATCATAATACCTGGCCCTCAGGTAATAAAGCCCGCTTTCCTGGTCGTAATACTCCCCGGCATAGCGAATGGGATTCTCAATCTGCTCACTGCAGGACAGGATATTGCCCCACTCGTCATACTGATAGGTGTTGACCTGGTCGCCGCTTTCGTCGAGGACCTGAATAACATCGCCGTGCCCGTTGTAGACATAGTAGTAGTAACTGCCGCTTACTTTTCGTGCCAGTGCCCGGTGGCCCCAAATGTTCTGCGCCGTAACCACATTATTCTGGTCTGATTCGGTTATGACCAGGCCGTTGTCATCGCAGTGATAGCGTGTGCTGTTGGCGTCGGGGGTCAGCTTTAAGCTCCTGATTCCCTCCGGGTCATATTCATAGCTGTAAATATCTTGCCCGACGGTGTATTCGCTCATCTCATCCCAGGGATTGTAATCAAAAGAGCAGGGAACAAATACCGACGGGTCTATTTCGCAAACGGTGGCCTGTATGCGATTGCCCCGGCTGTCATAACCATACTCAATAACTTCGCCCCCGGGCCGGTAAATCCCTGTCAGCCGGTTCAGTTCATCATATTCATAAGTGGTGGTTTGACCGTCTGCGGTTGCCGAGATAATGTTGCTGTTCTGATCGTAGGCATAGGCAAACTGGGAGATGGGACTGCCGTTGAGCTTATTGTTCACGTTGACCAGGCGGTTCATGTTGTCATAGTTATATTCGCTGCGCAGCCCGTTGGGATAATTGACGGCTTTTATCATGCCGTCGCCATAGTATTCGTAAGTGAAATTCCGATTATCGACGGCTACATCGGTCAGCCGGCTAAGACTGTCGTACTGATAGTTTACGGCCAGATTAGCCGGGTCTTGGATTTGAGTGCGGTTGCCCAGCGTATCGTAAGCAAATTTGACTGAGTAGTACTGTAAGTGTCTCAGGGAAGGCAAGCCGGTGGAATAGTAGTTATAATAGAGGTCTTCCCCGTTGGTATCGTATTTTTCCACTCCGCCCAGATAATTATAATAATAACCTATCTGTTCGCTGCCGACCGCTATCTGCCTCAGCCTGTTAATGCCGTCATATGTCATGGCGGTGGTCTTGCCGGAGGCATCGGTAATACTTACCGGCAGCCCATTGGCATTGCAGGTATAGGCGGTGATTTCACCGCCCGGTTCAGTCTGGGAAGTCAGCAGCCCTCTTTCATCATAGTCTTTGACGGTAATAAAGGGCTGGGTACCCTCATACTGAACGGTTTCGGCAATGTTGCCCAAGCGGTTGTATTCGTAATCAGCCTCCTGGCCTAAAGCATCGGTCGCCTTTACCAGACGGTTCAGTTGGTCGTACCGGTAAGCAGTCTCATTGCCCCGTCCGTCAATTTCCGCTACCAAGTTATTTACCATGTCATAAGCGAATGTGGTTTCAACCGGAGTTTGATTAATACCCGCCGGGTAAGCTTTTTTGGATATGGTCCGGCCCCATTGGTCATAGGTTTCCGTATAATGGTTTTCGGCTGTCCCGGTGTCTTGCGGTACAAAATAGGTGGTTTTAGTGCGGTCGTAGCTGTTGTAGGCGTAAAGCTGCTGATTACTCTGGGCGTCGGTTACGCTCCGGATTCGGTTCCATTCGTCCCATACATAACCGGTAGTATTACCCTGGTCATTTTCATGGCTGAGCAGCTGGCGATAATTATTCAGGCTGTATTTATCTTCCATATAGGAACCGGTTTCAATGTTATAGCGCCTGTTCAAGAGTAAATTGCCATAATCGTCATAATAGCCGTACTGCAGCGATACGGTCCACGTATCTCCTCCCTCGGTTATGTTACGGAAACTAGACACCCTGTAGGCAGCGAAGCCTAGTTGTGATGGTTGGATATGCATACTGTAGGAATAGTTGTCTTCAACCGTATAAATCCCGTCTCTGCCTTCTGACGAGGGATAGGTTGTTTTTATGAGCCGGCCCACATCATCATATTGATAGGAAGTCTGGTTTCCTTGTCCGTCTTCCTGGCTTACGGTATTGCCGAAGAGGTATTCATACCGGATGGAGGTGGTACTGGTCCGGGGGCTGCCGGATTGCGTGTAATGCTGAGTTATTGAAGTCGGATAGGCATAGGTGTTATAAGGATCATTATAACCGTATGCGACTGTACTGCTCTTTCCCCCGGCAAGATCAATGTTGGTTTTGGTCAAATTGCCGGGATGGCTGCCGTCTTGATAGGAAAACTCGGTAACCTGACCCTTTTCATCAGTATTCGAAGTCAAGCGCCCTAAAGAATCGTAGCTATTGCTCATACTCAGTTGAGTGTTTTCATCCTGGTAGTAGGTCTTGGAAGCCAGGAATTTATAACTGGGATGATAAGTATAGGAAGTAGTATGCTTTTGCCTGGCGGTTGAATTGGTCCACTGGGATTCGGTTAAAGGATTGGTCTCTGCCGCCATTCCTCCCCAATCATTATAGGAATAACCTGTGTATAATATCCGGGTTCCTGCGCCCGGGGTTACCTCGGCGGTCCTGATAACCGTAGGCTGATCGGGGAAATTAGTATCGTAGGCATCAAAATAAGTTATTTTTTCTTCCCCGGAAGTAATAGCGGACCGGGTCATGTTATTTCTTAGTCCGATACTGCCGCCCTTTAATTGCTGCTCTATTTCCAGCCCGTTTTCCTGATTCATGGCACAGGTAAAATAGAAGGCACTGTCCTGAGGGGATATATCGGTAAAGGGAAAACCGGTTTCATTATTAAATGTCCGGTTGCCGCAAACTCCGCTGTAGCTGTACTGCTGTCGATACTGCTCTCCCAGCCATCCATCGGCGGAATAGGTTCTTTCAGAGCGCTGGGCTACCCGGTGGGTTTCCAGGAATCCGTCTTCTCCCATATGGTTTGATTTTTTGGCATATTCATATTCGGTCATCATGTTGCGCATAACTATATCGGATATGAGCACGCTTCGGCTGGTAGCGACATGCTCGGTAGGAGGTTTGCTAAAAAACGAGTAGTTTTCAGCATCCTGGCTGTCCAGCGGATAAATGGTCCAACTGTACCTTTGACTGTCAGTTCCATTGGAATACGCATATAAAAACTGACATTTTCTGTTTTCGGTCCATTTAACGCTCTCGGAGAAATAGCAATCAGCTTCACAGTAGTAATAGCCTTTGTCGTAAACTAAGGTGATACTGTCCGAGGCATCGGGACTACTAACAGTTATAGTCACTGAATCTTCAGGTGATTCCTCATAAAGGTTATCCGTATAACTGAAATCAACCTCTCTTCCTATGGTGTCCGTAATGGTTGATATTAAAGGCCAGGCCCGGTCAAATCTCACCTTATCTACCCATGAGCTTCCCTGGGCGCCGGTATTTCTGAATTCTATCCGAATAAACCGGGTATTGTCATGGGTGGTAAAATACTGCTCAACATGCTGCCAGTCGTTCTTAACGGCAGCGGTATTCAAAGCTCCCTGATATATCTGGTTATAATACTGATCATATTCCCGGTAGGTAAGAGATGCCGTTCCGGCAGTCAGTTGGTCGTTTATATAGCCGCCCAAATAGTACTTGGTATTGGGGAGTGCTTCCAGATAATTGGACATACCGCTTGCGGTTACGGGGGAAGAATAATAATACTTATATGATGTATTATCATCTTTGCCCCAATTACCGTCATATGAATAATAGCTGTTGGTCGTCCACACTCCCACATTTTCCGGAAATTCGAAATCATTGTTGGGGGAACGGTTGCTTACCGGCCTTTCAACATGCTCAAACTCTATTTTGTTGCCAAATCGGTCTACTATGCCAAGAAGACGCCCGTCTCCGCCAAAATACCGTTTAGTCTGATCGGCGGTCTTAAAAACATAGGCCGAATTAACCTGGCCATTGCTGTAGCTGGTATCGTTATCGAAGACGGCGTCTTTTTTATAGTATTTTTCCAGGTTGCTATCCGTGGTATCAGCAGTGAATTCCACTTTATATACGGTTCCGTCGCCCATATGATAATAAAGTACCTTTTGCTCTGCGTCTTCTTCTATCTGAACTGAGGGAAAGCCGAAGGTCCAGCCTATGCCCATATTATACCGATTGTTGTAATAGGTCGAATAGTCTTCGTAGGCACGGGTAACATCACTGGATACTTTTTTATCGCCGCTGTGGCTTTGATTGCTCTGATATATTCGAGTAAGTTTTAAGTCTAATCCGTTTCTGCCCGCAAGACTCAAATCGGTAATTTTTAAGGTCAGATCCCCCGTTTCCGGCGATATAAATTCCTCGAAATCTTTATGGGCACTATACTGCGTATTATTCAGATTGTTCATGGCAGACGGGCCTACCAGAGTATTATAGTAGCTTTTAGTTGAACTGAGGGTGTTCATGGCCTGGATAAAGCTTCCCCCCAGTTCCTCAGCCAATTTCTGTTCAGTAATCTTTGGGCTTTCCAGCTGCTTAACCTGTGGCTCCTGTTCAATCCGCTCCCTTATCAAATCCAGTCTCCCTGCTTTTTTGAGTTCTTTATAATAGCTTGAATGGCCGTACAAATAATCTTCTTTATCAAAATACTGTTTAGTTGTGACAGTATTTACATGTGGTTTTGGAGCCTTCTTTTCGGACTCGGCCGAAGAAATGTCCACGTCGGCTGAAGGTTCCTGCAATGGTATATTTACAGCATAAGAGCCGGGCTCTTTATCTTTGCTTATTTCATCAGCACGGACCGCTGCCGGTACAATACTAATGAAAAAGGTAATGATCAACAGATATGAAATAATTTTGCATGGCTTTCCCATACTATCTCCGCCCCCTTTATTCACTGGTTATATCTGTTATAGAATTCTCCGGTATCCGATCCTTGGTTACGGCCTCAGCCGCACTTGCAGTTGTAAAACTAAATTCATAATCACCGGCCAGGGTCATCTCGGTATACTGAGATGATGTTACCAAATCGGCGGGTATTATAACACGATATGTCTTTCCCGCATCCAGCGGTGTACCGGGAACAACAGTTAAAATGTTATTGTCAATACTGGCGGAACACGATAGTTCGAAATTGTTTTCATCCAGTATTCTGATGGTACTTGTTTCTACAGGAGGGTCATACACAAACCCGTCCACAGTCTCATTTTGGAAATCAGAGATTCCTAAAGCAATAGCCGTGTTGAATACTGCAGAAATATCGCCATATACAGCTATACCGACAGCCCCATTTTCAGGTGTGGTGGAAAGAATCTGCAGTCCTTCAGTAATCCCCCTTAAATTGCCTACAGCGTCGTATTGATAATAATACACTTGTCCTTCTCCATAATCGGCTGACAACATCCGATTATTGCTGTCATAATCATATGTAACCGCGCTAACCGGCAAAGCAATAGACAGTATAACGAATAGGCCAATAATTATAATTGCTCTTGAGTTATTAAAATGCACCCCTTATACCTCCCCCCGAATATACCTATATTTCTTGACACTGGTTGAGTTTACTGGCATCATTACGAAGTCATAGCGATGTCCCCCCTCCCCTGCAAAATGCCGAAATATAATATTAAGCGAGCTTCTTTTTCTATTCCTTCCATTTTTGTATTTCATTTTCCTGCTTTATTTCCTATAATGACCATTTCAAGGACTTAAATGCTCAATTCCGGGAATAAATGTCCTTAAAATGGAAGGTAAGGAGCATTTATTTACATGTTTCTCTCTATTAACCAGGAAGGGATAATGCGCCACCTCTCCCGCAGGCAGTCAACTGTCGCTTCCACTCTCTTAAAATCAGAAGAACCGTCGAATCCAGCCGGACAGTTGAAAATTCCTGCGGTCAGTGATTATCTTCCCGGAGATCGTATAGTTAGGGAGCAGTATATTGATATAATATGAATCAGGAAACAAATGGAGGATAGATATATGGCCGATAATTAGGCCGGGGACAAGACCAGGGTGACATATTAAGGCAGGATTTTAAAAGATATGGCGGCGCCACTGTAGGCGAATGAATATCCCCTGCTTTTAGCATGGGGTGGGTCAATTACGTACATATTGGATAATAAGCAATATCGCAATTATGATTGAAATGATAACCTTTGTAAGGTAGCCGCCTTTGGTTAAAGCCCTTAAGTCTCCAATCATGGAACGGTTTATTGAGTCTGCAAGATTAATCATGGGATGCTTTCTATAATCTTCTATCTGACGTTTGTCTTGTTCGCCATTTAAATCCACAGCTAAAGCCTCCTTAATAAATTTCCTTTTTTTCTAATTCCTATAATATCACAATACTTGCTTATTTATAGATGAAATATGATAGATAATAGACCCGACAAAGAGAGACGTAACTTATAATAGCCGCCGATTATTGCGGCTATTTTTTTATTTATGGATAATCAGTATAACCCATTCAGGCCACAATCCGACCCATTCGGCACAAAGGGCTTGATTTTATTTTCTCCTTTAGTATATATTAGATAATCACTGTTTACTGGGAGAAGATGGAGAATGTGAGCTTTTCTAAGGGGGATCACCAATCTGTATACCGCAGCCTATTTTATGGGTGATAATGATTATAGGCTCGTTTTGGGGAAAAGACTCACGGTAAAAAGTCAAGAGAATAGAAAAGGAAAAAATGAAAGACAAGAAGAGAAAAGGGCAAGAAAAAGCACCACACTGCAGATGTGAAGCAAGTGGTAAAAAAAGTAAAGAATTTAGAAGTAATTAAGGAATCACACTCCCTTTGTAGATTTGGCCTTTGCTCAGCAGCGCATAGACCAGCCGGACGAATT
>ENA-UOOR01001727-UOOR01001727.1-fermentation-metagenome-genome-assembly--contig:-NODE-1727-length-24607-cov-2.776515_pt1 | contig 24607 bp, 22 predicted proteins | sample MGYA00245780_ERZ724029 | MGnify/ENA primary metagenome ERZ724029 (study PRJEB28704, sample SAMN03018315) | fermentation metagenome | biome: anthropogenic terrestrial biome; feature: soil; material... | reverse complement strand
GGCAGATGCCGGGACAGATGCCGGGACAGATGCCGGGACAGATGCCGGGGCAGATGCCGGGGCAAGTAACACCTAACCGCTCTCCCGCACAAAATATGCCGAGAGAGGAAATGCCGGATCTACAAAGGATTTATCCTGAAATATACTATAAGATACAACCTTATATTCTTATGATATGCGATCAGCTTGATACTTATTACGGAGAAGAAGCGCCGGGTCCGGATATTTTAGATCAGATTTCCGAGGATTTATATAAGATAATTACCGAGGTTTACCCTGAACTTACAAAGGCAAACGAGAACGGTACCAGCCAGATCGCAGAACCGACAATAACACAAACGATTTCGCGTTATCCGTTTTTTTTCAGCCGCCGTAACAGAAGAAGAGGGTTGTTGGGTGATCTGATAGACATTTTATTCCTTTCAGAGTTCCACCGCAGGAGAAGAAGAAGGTATTATTAAAACGAACACTATACAATAAAAAGCGGACTATTGTTCCGCTTTTTATTGTTTGTCAATTTATATTTATTGTTTTTCGATAATTTATTCTTGACATTCAATAAATAACATGATATAATCATTCGCAGTAGATTCACATAAGAATATTTTAGTAAAAAATATGAAGGAGAGAGTCCAATGCCTGTAATCGGTAGAAAAAAATCTATCCTGTTATCAAAAATCGTCTGCGTTGTGATTTTTATTTTTCTTGTCGCGAGTATCTTTTTAATACCTACCTATATCAGTCTTTTCAAGGCTAATACAAATCTTATCGAGGATAGTGTTCTGGTCGCGTATATTGTTCTGTACGCCTCTCTGTTACCTGCGATTGTAGCCGATTATTTTTTGTTCAGGCTGTTATGCAGTATTGAAAAGGAAGAGATTTTTGTTTCGCATAATGTCCGCTGTCTTCGTATCCTGTCATGGTGTTGTTTTCTTATCGGTATTATCTATACCGCTACGGGTTACTTTTTCAACACGGCTTTTGTAATCGCTTTTGCCGCTTTTTTCATTTTTCTTATCCTAAGGGTTATAAAAAATGTATTTGACGCAGCGGTCGCCATGAAGGAAGAGTACGACTATACGATTTAGGAGGGTAAAAAAGTGCCGATAATAGTAAATTTGGATGTTATGATGGCAAAGCGGAAAATATCTCTCGGCGAGCTTGCGAAACGGGTGGATATAACTTCCGCAAACCTGTCTATTCTAAAAACAAACAAGGCTAAGGCAATACGCTTTTCCACTTTGGAGACGATATGCAGGGAACTTGATTGTCAGCCCCAGGACATATTGGAATATGTTCCGAAAAAAGAATAATTACACTACGCATAAAAATATAATTCAGAAACGAGGTATATTATGGACAACAACATTACCAGCAGTAATGATCATCCTGCCGTACCGCCTTTACAGGACACAAACAGGGTTATAGAAAAACCCGTTTCGATGGTCGACTTTGTTTTTGCGATCCTCGCATTTATATTAGGTTTTTTGTTTATAAAAAATGGAGTATGTTCAGATCCGGGTATCGGCATGACTGTTTTTTGCCTGCTTTTTGTCGCTATTTCGCTGATACACGCAAAAAGAAAAAATATACCGATTGGGTTCTCCGCTTATTTCGGAGCGGGTTTTATATCACTTTTTTCTTTGGTATTTGTGCTTTCAGATAATACTTTTATAAAACTCTGGACTCTTGTTTTTATATTTGTTTCGGTAATTTACTGGTATTTATGTATGTTCGGACACCTGGGAGGAAAAAAAATAGACGATATTTTTATCGTCAACTTATTGAAAAGCATTTTTATACCTTTCGAAAGTATGGGGCAGATAGTACGGGTTATCCCATCTGACCTAAAGAAAAAAAACGGTGCGTCGCGGATATTATATATATTAATCGGTCTTTTAATCGCGGTAATACCGACTTTGATTATACTTACATTACTGACAAAAGCGGACAATGCGTTCGGAAACCTGATCAATTATATTTTTTCGGATATAGAAAAAATCATAAGCGTGAATATTTTGCCCCTGCTTTTTGGAATACCGGCTGCAATGTACATTTTCGGGATGATGTTTTCCTTTTCGGAGAAAAAGGAGCGTTTCGATACCGGTTTTAAAAAAAGCGCCAAGCTGATTAATTCCTGCCAGTCGGTATCAAATATCATCATCTGCTCGGCACTTACTCCCCTACTGTTGGTTTATCTGCTCTTTTTCATATCGCAGTCAGCATATTTTCTATCCGCTTTCGAGAGCATCGTTCCTGCGGGTATGAACAGCTCCCAGTACGCAAGAGAAGGTTTTTTTCAACTTTGTACCGTAAGCTGTATCAATGCATTTATTATAATTCTTACCGTATTTTTTGGAAAAAGAAACGAGAACGGCAATATAAGCCGCGTACAGAAGACCTACACAGTTTTGTTTTCGGTCTTTACCGTTGCTCTGGTAGTAACCGCAATTAGTAAAATGGTTTTGTATATCGATTTATTCGGTCTTACGCTCAAGCGTGTTTATGCTACCTGGTTTTTGCTTCTGATTGGAATTTTATTTATAATTCTGACTATAAAACAGTTCCGCTCCAAGATGAATTATATGAGAGCTGCGGTCATATCGTTTGTTATGATGTTCGGACTGCTTGTCTTTTGCGACGTCGACGCAAGGATCGCTCATTACAATATAAATCACTATGTGTCCGGTGATCTTGAAACGCTTGATACCCAAATGTTCGACCAGTTATCCGACTCCGCAATACCATATTTATTCGATGCATATGACAAGCTGCCGGAAACTGATCAAATAATGGTGAAAAATAAATTATTGCATCTTTCGAATAGATACCGCAGAGATGCTTATTCGAGAAGTTATCGCTCCTTCAATATACCTTCTGCAATAGCTATCGAGCTTTTTGATGATAAGGGATATGATTTACCGCGAATATTCGGCTGGGAATGGTAAAAACACTTACAAATTTGATTTTACTTTTATAAAAGCAAAAAATGATTTTCAACGTCAAATCTAAAGACCGCTAAAGAGCGTTGATGCTCTGAGGCGGTCTTTTTTAAATAAGTACAAAATTTACTGATAATTCAATGGGACATTATATCAGCTATCTTTAGCGCTTATGGGTGTATCACAAAGAGAGTTATTACGCTCTTTTAAGATACTCCTCCTTTGTAATCCTGTAACGGATGGTATTGCGGTTCTCTTTTTCCTTTTTCAGTCCCATTTTTTCGAACAGGTTGATTGAATGACGGTTCTCGTAATGTATATTTGCAATGATTTTATCAGCGCGCCATTCATAAAACACCATTTGAAGGCATTTATTGACGGCATTTCTGCCGTAACCACGCCCCCATATGCTTTCATCTCCGATAGCGATAACGATTTCGTATGAATTTTCTACTTCTGTTTCAACAAGCTTTATGAAACCTATCGGGAGGTTTTTATCGTCATCTATCATAAAAAAACGCCCCTGACGGTTAAAATACATGGTCAGAAAAGGAGTATTCCCTTGTTTCAAAATGGTGTGTATGTTTTCAGTCACCTTTGGAGACTCATTCATATACTTTGTTATTTTTTTATTTTTTAACCAATCAATCAACGCATATGCATCGCTTGCGGTTATGTCAGCACGCAAAAAAACAGAAGCGGCTCTCTTCATATCGCTTACCTCGCAGTAAAAAATATTTAAAAGCCCTCCCCTGTTTCATAGCCTTTTAGTAAAGACGTTATTAACAACGACGGTTCTTTTATTGCATATTAAATTTTAGTAAGTATGATTATTATTAAAACCCGGTAACAATACCGGTAATATTATACCACAAAATGTAATTATGTCAACCGGCAAAAAGAATTTTCGGCGTTATATACATAAAATCAACCCGATGTTTATGTGCTTTAACGATTACAGCCTCTTTTTTCTTGCGAATATAAATGCCACAATCAGGCTTAGCACCAAAGCTAATGAGATAACAATTAAAAAACCGTAAGGACTGCTTGCGAACGGCATACCCTCAAGCGCAACATTCATACCGTATGCGCTGAAAATCATCGTGGGTATCGACATTACGATAGTTACGACTGCAAGAAACTTCATCACGATATTAAGATTATTGGAAATAACAGATGCAAAAGCGTCCATCATTCCGCTGAGAATTCCGCTGTATATACTCGCCATCTCGATAGCCTGCTTATTCTCGACTATAACATCCTCAAGAAGATCAGTATCCTCGGGATATTTCTTTACGTTCTCGTTTCTAAGCAGCTTTTCGAGAACAACCTCGTTGGAGCGGAGCGCTGTGGTAAAATAGACAAGGCTTTTCTCAAGCTTCAGCAATTCTATTAACTCATGATTCTTAGTTGAGCTCTGCAGCTCGTTCTCTACCTGTTCGCTTTTTTTGTCAATAAGCCGCAGGTAATAAAGGAATAAAGATGAGTTCCTGTAAAGAAGCTGCAGGATAAATCTCGTCTTCATATGGGTATAGAAATCTTTTATGCGTCCGTTGGCAAAAGCATCAAGCACCGGAGTGTCCTCAAGGCACACGGTGATGATTGCATCCTTCGCTAAAAAAACTGAAAGCGGAATAGTATAATAGGTTTCCTCTTTATCGTTTGTGTCATAGGTGGGCATGTTCACAAGGACCATTGTGTAGTTATCCTCAACCTCTATTCGCGAACGCTCCTCCTCGTCAAGCGCGGCACGCAGGCTGTCCGCGTCGATATTATACTGTTCTGCAATATCAGTAACCTCTTTTTCGCTGGGGTTAATCAGAGATACCCAGCAGCCAACTTGTGGCTCTGTAATTTTCTTGACTACACCGTCTTCAGTAAAGTAAATTTTTACCATTTCTTTCAAAGCTCCTTTTAATCATCCATACAAAGCAGGATGATTAAAATTCGCATGCTTTATATGTAAATCAATATTTTCGTACTTCTAGGTTCAGGATTAGGCTCCATAAAAAACACTCCCTGTAAAATCAGATTTCATAATCTTACATTGTATAAATTACTATATTTATTCTATCACATAATAAAGAAAAAATCAATATATCATCGATATGTTTCAGAATAATACGGGAAACTCTTTATGTAAGTAACGATAAAAACGCAAATAAAATAAGGTATAAAAATACCCAGAGAAGCAGTAAAAAGCTACTCTGGGTATGATTAACCTAACAAAACAATTATATCGCCATCATCAGGTATTCCCATTCACCGGATTCAAATACTTTTTTAAATCCAAACGATTGCATAGCCTTGGATTCCTCTGTGTTTTTGTTCTGCGGCGATATGAGGGTTGTGATGCTTAATTGTTTTGCGTGGTATCTCATCCCCTCGACAAGTTTTTGCATAATAATGTCTTCATCGCCGCCTGTAAGGTTAAAGTTATTGTCCCAGACAAAGCCCAACGGAATCCATGAAGGTTTTGACATTGCAAGCGACATGACGACCTTGCCGTCAACCTCTGCTACAAGAAGCAAGCCTGTTCCCGACTCATAATCTTTTATCGCAGGCTCAATTTTATCTTCGGTTATCTGGCGAGGTGTCATCGCACTGTATACATTTTCCCATAAATCCTGCACATCATCCCTACAAACATGGCGTATTTTGATTTGCGTAGAGTCCATGATAATAATATTTCAATTGTTTTCATTTTTTGTGAATGCTCTTGATATTCTTTCGGTGTACAACCGAATACCGAAGTAAATGCTTTTGTAAAACCTGCGTGTGTGTCAAAGCAATACTCCATAGCCGTATCGCATACACTGAGTCCGGCATCAAGTTCCTGTGCTGATGATAAAATGCGTTTTTCACGAACATAATCCATGATAGAAACGCCTGTCTGCTGTTTGAATTCCCGAGCCAGATGAAAAGCAGAATAGCCGACTGCTTTTGCGAGATCATTAAGTGAGAATTCTTCTTTCAGATGAGTATCTGCGAAAGCTTTCACCTTTATAACAAACGATTCATCCATAAAAGCTCCTTTCTCCGTACGGTGATTACATTATAACGGATATGTTTGCTTTTTTCTTATCTTTGATTGCTGATTATATTTGATACAATAAATATACCATATGCAAGTCATATGGTTTTGTATTTACATTTCGTGGATTATTTCATCTGCGTTAACGCAACCAACGGAATTAATTGAGTCCGGAAAGTCTTCATCTACAACTTATTGTTTGTTGAAAAACTTGAGCATATTGGAAGTGATGTCATCAAGAGATTAAAACGATATTCTTAATTATTTATAACTTTAGCGGCGTTCCAAGCTGTAATCAATTCGGAAACCGTTTTATACCGTTCGCTTCGGTCTTTTGAAACCGCTTTCAATGCTACGTCAAATAAAGCTTTTGTCGCGCTCCATGTTCCAAAGGAACGGCTTAATTTTCCGTCCTCCCACGCCTGATAGGATTCTTCAGTATCGTTGGCGAGAAGCTCAAATGCAGTAGCTCCCAAGAGGTATACAACAGTCTTTTCGTCCAAATCTGCACCAAGCTCATACTCCTCCGGCGACATAAAACGGCTGGAACCCCACATTTTGCCCATATCGTTTTTTGCAGGAGTTTTGCGGTAAAAATCGATATCGCAGATATGAAAATCATCAGTATCAAAATCATATATCATAGAACCACCGTAAAAATCAACCGGTACATATCCCTTATCGACAATGTGCTTATGAAATTCCATAATTTTATCTACCACCGCAATACGCTTTTGGGTGGGAAGGTGTCTGAAACGATAATTTGGCGAAGCTTCACTTTTCCACATAGGTTCTCCAACAAAATTCCAGTAAGAACGAAGCCCCTCGCCATCCACCCAATCGAAAACAGCAATATAACCGTTGCCGACAGTATAGTGATCTACCAAATGTATTAAATACGGATGATTTAAATTCTCATATACTTTAACGGCATTCTTTAAACGAATAACCGCATCTTCGATTTTTCCTTCATACTCCTGCGTTCGTACTCCCGCATATTTGACAAAATACCGTTTGCCGTCACGCTCTACGACAAAGCAGATATTTCCTGAATCCATAGCATCAAATACACAGAAGACTTTGCCAATTTTACTGATAAAAGAAAAATCATGTGGTTCTCCGATGTAAAAGGTTACACCGTCAATATTCATTCTGACGGCGTCCAAATGATCGCGGTGAAATGATAATCCAAGCCGCTTTACACCGTCTCCGGTAATGCATTCTGCTTCATCGTGAATATGGTAACCTAATTTTTTATAGCAGTTTTTTGCAGCAATATTGTCAACCGTTGTGTGGATGCCAATTATATTTATGCCTTTTGACCTAACAAAATCTTCCGCATACTGCACAGCAAAGCTGCCGATGCCTTGACGGTGGAATTTTTCATGTACCACCAACATAGAAATCCATGCCCAACTACTTTTCAAACTGTTCACTTTCAGCCAAGCAACCGGAATGATACCTTTTTGAATAATGAAATTCGTTTCGTCAGGGTCAGCGAGATTTTTCAGACACGCTTGTTTCCATTCATCCAAAGTCATGTCACCACCATGCAGCGCAGCTTTGTTGCAAACACAAGATTTAATTTGGTAAACAAATTCAATATGTTCGATTTTCATGGGAACAACATTCAGTATTGAAACTTCTTTTTCATATATAACCATGTTATTTTCAGGGGACACTTCATCTGTTGCGGTAAATCCCATTGCGGTCCAGAATGGAACACCAGTAATAGGGTCGGTGTTCAAATACATCTGTTTCGCTCCATCAGTTGCAAACAGCGATTCAATTCGTTGGAACATTGCTTTTCCGTACCCTTGCAGTCGGTATTTTGGCAGAATAAAAAACTCCATAATATAACCGAATCCCGGTTTAATGAAACCTTTATGTCCTTCTCGATCAACCTTACCATAGAGAAACCCAATTAGTTTCTCATTATCATAACACAGCTCAAGGTGACGATCATATGGCCCCTGCATTTTTAAAATACTGTGCGTAAACTTAAATACAAAATCTTCTGGAGTTACTCTGTTCTTGTGCTCGTCAAGTTCTTTCATATAAGGAATCATAAGATTTTCAAAAAGTTTGCAGTGCTCGTCATTGTCTTTTTGCAATTGAATAAATTTTAGTTCTTTCATAAACATACCTCTTTCAAATAAATTTGGCTGCAAAAATCGCCCCTGATAAAATCAGAGGCGACTAAATATCCGCATACACATTTGAAAAAGGCTCAAATGTCTTTAATCGGCGAACAAAATGGCGTTCTGTTTTATCAGTTTTATAATGATTGTCATTTTGTCCACCTCACTTTCGTATTTCTTTGGTAAATTATAACATGTAAATGTATGAAAGTCAATGTTTTTATATTTTATTTTGTGACTTCAAAATAAATACAATCATAAATATCTTTAGTTTATTGTCAAAAATCGAGAGTTGATTTTATAAAAAAGCCTTGACAACGGCTCTTCGCTGTGATATAATTCATTTCGTTGCCGATGAGATACAGCGAGTATTGCTATATGCAAAGCATTTATCAAAGCGGCAGAAAAACGGGGGTTTAGCTCAGCTGGGAGAGCATCTGCCTTACAAGCAGAGGGTCACAGGTTCGAGCCCTGTAGTCCCCACCAAAAATAAACGACAATTTTTCTGTAAAGAGAGTTGTCGTTTTTTTATTTTTACGTTTTTTTCTTTTCGATTTTCTCTACTCAAAAAATAACGTTTCGGAATAAAAATGAAGTACAATAGACAGAATCCGGAAGTTCTGCTTACCCTCATTACAAAAAACAGGAGTTTAAAAGCTCCTGTTTTATATTCCTGTATTAATTACGCTATCCAATAACGGATTATTCGGTTATCAATCCGAAGTATCCGTAACAGATGAATCGTTTTCACTCTGTTCCTGTGAGGTATTCTCGCTGCTCTCTCCCGCAGTATAATTATTGAGCAGGGTAACCCTCTTCATTCTCTGTTCCGTAAGCGGCTTATTATTCTTGTTTACTTTTACTGCGGCTATACGGTCAACTACATCCATACCTTCGAGCACTTTACCGAAAGCAGCGTACTTTCCGTCAAGCCCCGTATCATCCGCATGCATTATAAAGAACTGACTGCTTGCCGAATTGAAGGGATCTGATCTTGCCATCGAGATAACACCCCTACTATGGGAAAGAGTGTTTTTTACACCGTTTGCAGAGAACTCTCCCTTTATTGTCACGCCTGACCCGCCTGTTCCGGTGCCTTTCGGGTCGCCGCCCTGAATCATAAATCCGCTTATTACCCTGTGGAAAATGAGACCGTCATAAAAGCCCTCCGATACCAGCTTCTTAAAGTTCCTGACCGTAATCGGCGCTATATCCGGATATAACTCTACGATAATCCTGCCACCGTCCTCCATCTCAATCTGAACGATATTGGGCATGTTGTCATATGCTCCCTCCGCCGCATCCGATTCCGCATTACTGCTTATCTCGCCGCTTTCCTTACAGGAGGCTATAAAAGGAAAGACAAGCATTAATGCAAGTAAAAATATAAATATTTTTTTCATATCGGTATTACCCTTCCGTTTTTTTAGATATTTTATAAAAAAAGCCGAGCACATTTCTTTATTACATCAAAAGATGCAAACTGTGTTCGGATTCAGTGCATTTTGGTGATCCATCGGAGAATCGAACTCCGGACACCATGATTAAAAGTCATGTGCTCTACCGGCTGAGCTAATGGATCGTTTTTTGACCGCCCGTCAAGAATACCATATTTTAAATGGCTTGTCAAGGCTTTTTTATGATTTGCTCAGCGATTCGTTTTTCAATTAAATCCTTACACAAAGCTATGGTTTTTCTTATGATATTTATTAATAAAATCTAAAATTTGCAATAACTTTACCGAGTATCGTCGCTTTTCTGACAATGAACGGCTTCATATCCGGGTTTGCCGGCTGAAGGCGGATCATCCCGTTATCCTCCCGGAAAAAACGTTTTACGGTCGCTTCGTCCTCTATCATCGCGACTACAATCTCCCCGTTATCCGCGTACTGCCTGCTCTCCACAACAACAATATCTCCGTCAAGGATACCCGCCTCTATCATGCTCTCACCCAAAACGCGCAGTGCGAAAAGGTTGGAACGCCCCCTTGACATGGCACAGGGAAAGTCAACATAACCGTCATAATTCTGCACCGCAAGAATCGGTACACCCGCTGTTACTCTGCCTATAAGAGGAACCCTCATCATCCTTTCGCCGTCTGTGTCGCCGTCAAATTCGAGCTTTAACGCTCTGCTCTTGCCCTGCCCCTTGGTAAGATAACCCTTTTGCTCAAGACGTGACAGATAGGAATGCACGGTTGAGGTTGATTTTATACCCACGGCGGCGCAAATATCCCTTACCGAAGGAGCATATCCGTCCCTATCGATACATTCCCGTATGTACTTGTAAACACTCTTCTCAAGTTGGGTGAGCTCTATCATAAAAAACCCCGTTTCTCCGCGGCGTTAACGAAATACCGAATATCCGCCCGCCGCCGGTAAGGTGGATATATATTATCTACTCAAACCTGTCTGTTCTGCAGAAAACCTATAAAAAAGAGTTCCGCCGCACGCTCTGTCCTTCCGGCAAAAAACAGGTAGCCGAATAGACATTCAAGCCCTGTAGCCCGCCGGTAATCGAGTGCAGCGGCGTTTTTGGGTGAATGGTTGCTCTTGGCGTTTCTCCCCTGCTTGTAAACGGATGTCTCCTCCTCGGTAAGATGCGGGATCATCCTTTCCACCGCTTCACTCTGGCTGTTCGCCGTTACAAAGTCCTTTGCAAGCGTATTCAGCGTGGCGGGATTACAGTCCCCGTTGCCGATTATATAAGCTCTTGTCAAAAGCTCTATATACGCATCACCCATATAAGCGAGCACCAGCGGGCTGTAATTTTCAGGTTTAAAAGTTATGCCCTTTTCCATTTTACCCCCTGCGGTGTATCCTCAAGAATAATTCCCTTTTCCTTAAGCTCGTCTCTTATGGCATCCGCTGCCGCAAAATCCCTCGATTTCTTGGCGGCGGCACGTTTTTCTATCATCTGCTCAATATACGTCGCATCGGCGTCCTCTTTGCCATCAGATGTAAAACCGAGAAGCGAACAAAGAGCGTTAAAAATCGTGTTTGACTTTTCAATGTATTGTTTTGATATCTCCATATTATTAAGCCGGATATTTATTTCTTTTACTATTTCAAACAAAGAACCGATCGCATCCGCAGTGTTAAAATCGTCCTCAAGAGCGTCGAAAAAATGCCGCTGCTTATCTTCCAATAGAGCTAAGCTACTGATTTCCTCGTCACATAAATAATCTCGTACATTGCTGTTATTAATGCGGAATCGCAGGTTTTCCGCACAGTTTATAAGCCTTTCAACCGCTGCGGCTGACTGTTCGAGTATTTCTCCCGAAAAATTCACCGGGCTCCTGTAATGTGACGAGAGCAGGAAATACCTTATGGGTAGGTAACCGAATTGCTTTACAGCCTCTCTGACCGTAAAAAAGTTGCCGAGTGATTTTGACATTTTGCGGTTGTCCACATTAATAAAACCGATATGACACCAGAAGCGGCTCATCGGCTCGCCGGTGGCGCACTCGCTCTGGGAAATCTCATTTTCATGATGGGGAAAAATCAGATCCGGTCCGCCGCCATGTATATCGATATTTGTTCCGAGATATTTGTTTACCATGGCGGAGCACTCTATGTGCCAGCCGGGTCTGCCCTCACCCCACGGGGAGTTCCAGCTTATCTCGTCCCCCTTTTTCGCCTTCCACAAAGCGAAATCATAAGGGTTCTTTTTTTCCTCGTTTACATCGATTCTCACTCCGGCTTCAAGGTCATCAAGATTGTAATGCGATAGCTTGCCGTAACTCGGATTGCTTTTCTGATCAAAATAAACGTCCCCGCCCGATACATAAGCGTGGCCTTTCTCGATCAGAGTCTTTATCATTTCGATTATCCGGTCGATATTCTGCGTCGCCCTCGGATTAAACGTTGCCGGACGTATCCCAAGCCCCTTGGCATCGGTTAAATATTCTGCGATGTATTTATCGGCCACCTCGTTAACCGTGATGCCCTCCTCAGTGGCTCTCTTTATCAGTTTATCGTCGACATCGGTAAAGTTCTGAACATATATTACCTCGTAACCTTTGTATTCAAGGTATCGCCTTAGCATATCAAAAACGACAAAGCAGCGCGCATTTCCGACATGTATATAATTATATACAGTCGGACCGCATACATACATCCGTACTTTATTTTGGAAAACAGTAAATTCCTCTTTTTTTCTTGTTAGCGTGTTGTATAGCCTCATATGGGGTAAAAAGCCTTTCTATTTATTTGTATCGAGATGATTCCAGTATGTAACGATATAATTTGCTCCCGACCAGACGGTAAAAATCAGCATTGCAGCCATTGTTATAAGAGAAAGAATTCCGTTTGCCCAAGGGAACAGGACAGGCTCGAGTATTATCATAGAAACGCATATAATCTGCGTGTTTGTCTTTATTTTGCCCAACTTGCTCGCGGCAACAACAGTGCCGGCGGCTCTTACCACGACAAGTCGCATCGAGGTAACCGCAAGCTCACGGAAAATAACTATTATCGAAATCCAGAAAAATATCTGACGCATAACATTGTCAGAAAAAACCAAATCGTCGGGAAACATAAAATCAGATACGCATATCGCGAATAATGCGCCGAAAATAAGAAATTTATCAGCAAGCGGGTCCATAAACTTACCGAAATCGGTTATTATATGGCGCTTTCTCGCGATATAACCGTCAAAAAAATCGGTAACCGCCGCAGTGATAAACAGCACACCCGCAACAATTCTACTGATGTCAATATTCTCTTCTCCAAAAAAAGGATAAACGATAAACAGCATGAAAAACGGAATCAATATTATTCTTAATAGAGTAAGTCTGTTCGGTATATTAAGACTCATAAATTTACCATTTCTCCGTCGACAATGAAAATTTTTATACATTCCGGTCATGGTCTGTCGTCGGTAAATGATGACCGGTGCTTTATTATTCCAGTATTACTCCGAAACCCTGCCTACAAGGTCATAATCGAGCAGTTCGGTTATTTTGACTTCGACAAACTCACCGTCACGAATACGTCTGTGGGATGAGAAGTAGATTTTTCCGTCTATATCGGGAGCGTCCGCATAGGAACGGCCGTAAAAGCTCTCTGACACCGTATCATAACCCTCGCAGATAACTTTTAAGGTTTTCCCCAAAAAGCTCTTGTTGAATTCGTTGTGATTCCTTCGCTGATCTGCCATAAGAGCCTCGAATCGATTACGCTTGGTCGTCTCGCTGACTTGGTCGGGCATATCATAAGCAGGCGTGTTTTCCTCACGCGAATAGGTAAAAACACCGAGACGCTCGAATTTTACGGCTTTGAGGTACTCCCTCAATTGATTGAAATCCTCTTTCGTCTCTCCCGGGAAACCAACGATGACTGTTGAGCGAAGGACTATTCCGGGCACTCTTTCACGCAGCTTTTTTATCACCGCGTCAATGCTCTTTCTTGTGTCGCGGCGGTTCATCGCTCCTAAAATCCTGTCGCTTATATGTTGAATCGGCATGTCGATATATTTTACAACCTTATCATTTTGTGCGATAACATCGATAAGACTGTCTGTAATCCTGTCGGGATAACAATACAAAAGACGGATCCATTCGATCCCTTTTATTTCGGATATTTCCGTAATAAGGCTGTCAAGCGCGTAAGTCCCGTAAATATCCTCACCATAGCGGGTCGTGTCCTGCGCAACAAGGCATAACTCCTTTACGCCAAGCTCCGCAAGCTGCCTTGCTTCCTCAAGCACCTCAGACATCTGCCTGCTCCTGAATCTGCCCCTAATCTGCGGTATTACGCAATAACTGCAGCAGTTGTCGCAGCCCTCAGCGATCTGCAGGTAAGCGAAATAATCAGGCGTTGTTATCACCCTTTCGCCACCTAATTCTATTGAATCCACGGGCTTAAAGCTCTTGTAACGCTTTTTATTATATGCCGCTTCTACAGCCTCGCAAATATCGTTATAACTCCCTGTTCCGAGAGTGCAGTCCACCTCCGGCATCTCTGTAAAAATCTCCTCGCGAACCCTCTCGGGGAGACAGCCGGTAACTACAATACCCTTTAGGGTATGATTATCTTTCAGCCACGCAATATCGAGTATATTTTCGATAGCCTCCTGTTTTGCGCTCTCGACAAAAGCACAGGTATTGATGACGATAACCTGTGCGTCGACATCCTCAGCTACAATCTCATAACCGTTGTTGACGAGCAGAGAAATCATTTTTTCTGTATTAATCTGATTTTTGGGACATCCAAGCGATACAAATCCAACCTTTATTGCCAAAGTAACCACTACTCCCGTTGTTCCAGTGTAAAAAACTATTTATCGGTATCCGACATAGAGTTGACAGTATCGCAAATATCTTCGTACAAATATCCCATCCTGTATAGATAGGCACAGATTTTTTGTTTTTGCATACCGAGGCGCTCCCCGTCCGTTCCGTACTTCTTTTCGACTAAATGCCTAATATTTTCCCTGTGATCGGTCTGATCCAAAAACGAACAGGCCTCAGCGATATCCTCCTGCTTAAAGCCCCTTGAATAAAGGTCGCTTTTTATCCTTATCGGTCCCCAATGCTTAAACTCGTAAAAACTTCTCGCATACCTTTCCGCAAGCGAAACATCGTTAAGGTATCCCCGTTCCTTCAAAAGCTCGGTAACATCCATAATGATTTCTTTATCAAACCTTGAGCGCAGCTTGTCGGAAAGCTTCTTTGCAGACATATCGCTGTATGAAAGATACTCAAACGCTTTTTTTATGCAGGCAAGCCTGCTTACAGCCTCGCACAGATGCTGATAAGTATCCTCGTCTATATCGTCACCCTCGGCGATATTCAAAGCTTCTATATCCTTCAAAGTTATAAGAAAGCTTTCTCCGGTACAGGTAACAGACGCCTCGTGATTATTCTCGTCTATAAGAATACGCTCTATTATATACATTTTTACAGTATTTTACGGTGATTATTCATCGTCTGACGATGTATCATCCGCATTATCCTGAAAAACATCTACATTATTTATTTTAACAAAATCGCGTATCTTGTTTTCAATCTCCTGCGCAAGCTCCTTGTTTTCGGATAAAATCAATCGGCAATTATCCTTTCCCTGTGCCATCCTGTCACCGTTGTAGGAGAACCATGAACCGCTTTTCTCAATAATTCCGAACTTGCTGCCGAGCTCGACAAGCTCGCTCTCCTTTGAAATCCCATGCCCGTACATAATATCAAATTCCGCGACCTTGAACGGAGGGGCGACCTTGTTCTTTACAACCTTTACTTTAACATGATTGCCCACTATATCGGTTCCGGATTTTATCTGCTCTGATTTTCTGACATCAAGCCTGACAGAAGAATAGAATTTAAGCGCTCTGCCTCCGGTGGTAACCTCGGGATTTCCGTAGATTACTCCGACCTTTTCACGCAGCTGATTTATGAATATGACTATACAGTTCGATTTCGAAATTGCTCCGGACAGCTTACGAAGTGCCTGTGACATAAGTCTTGCATGCAGGCCGACATGCGACGCACCCATGTCGCCGTCGATTTCGCTTCTCGGAACAAGTGCCGCCACTGAGTCTATTACAACAACCTCGATCGCACCCGAGCGGACCAGAGCCTCCGTAATCTCAAGCGCCTGCTCGCCGTCATCCGGCTGAGATACGAGCAGATTATCGATATTTACACCGAGAGCTCTTGCATATATAGGGTCGAGCGCATGCTCAGCATCTATGAACGCGGCTTCTCCGCCGTTTTTTTGAACCTCGGCGACTATATGCAGAGCAAGTGTCGTTTTTCCCGATGATTCCGGTCCGAAAATCTCTATAATTCTGCCCCTCGGAACACCGCCGATTCCCAGCGCGATGTCAAGTGAAAGCGAGCCTGTCGGAACGCTTTTGACCTCCATACGCATATCCTGCCCCAAACGCATGATCGAGCCCTTTCCGCATTGTTTTTCTATCTGTGCGAGCGCAGTCTCAAGCGCTGTCCTTTTGCTGTCGTTTTTTATATCGGTTTTGCTGACCTTTGTGTTGTTAGTAGCCAATATTTACACGCCCTTTCGAACTTTTGTTCTCTATTTAGAATATCATATTTTTCCTGATTTGTCAACTGAAAGAGCTGTTCTTTTTTACGTTTGACGTATTTTTATGTTTTTCTTCATTTTTACTGAAAAATATGCTGCATTTTGTATAATAATACTATATACAAAAAGCTTAAAATAAGATAAAATATAAGTACAAGAAGTATGATGATGAAAGGATGTTGTGATCTATTATGGTTGGTTTAACAAATCACGGGAAACTTGGGATTATTGTGCTGCGCAGCTGCAGCAAGCTTGGAGACATGGTAGAAAACAGAATTAAACAGCTCAGAGGCGAGGAAAACACTGATGTCAAGTACATCATACCTATCGAGGAGGTACGCTTTTCTAACGGCGAGGGCAAGATTAAAATTCTTGATTCCGTAAGGGGCAAGGATATTTTTATTCTTGTGGATGTCGGTAACTACAGCTGCACCTATAAGATGTTCGGCAGCGAAAACAGAATGGGTCCCGATGAACACTATCAGGATGTAAAGCGTTGTCTTTCCGCTATCGGCGGCAAGGATTCCAAGGCAGCATAAGCGTAAGGGCAGGGAATCTCTTGACTGTGCGGTCGCACTTGAAGAGCTTGAAAACCTCGGTGTTGATGCCATAATATCTTTTGATGTACACGATCCCACGATTCACAATGCGATACCGAACTCATCCTTTGAAAACATCTTCCCCACCTATTCGTTACTGAAAAACTTTATAAACAAAGAGGGCGATGACATTTTCAAGGACAACATGACGGTAATAAGTCCGGATACCGGTGCTATGGACAGGGCAATTTATTACGCCAACGTTCTCGGACTCGACGTGGGAATGTTTTATAAAAGAAGAGATCACACGAGAATCGTCAACGGCAAAAACCCAATCGTACAGCATGAGTATATCGGCGGCTCCCTTGAGGGGAAACGTGTTCTCATTATCGACGATATGATCGCATCCGGCGAATCGGTAATCGACATTATAAACGAACTGTCAAAAAAGAAAGTATCTGATATTTATGTTATCGCCACCTTTGCGTTCTTCACAGAGGGGGCTGAAAAGTTCGATAAGCTCTATGAAGAAGGCAAGCTCAAGAAGCTCTATTCCACCAACCTTTCATATATACCGGATGAAATAAAAAATCGTCCCTGGTTTGTAGAAACCGACCTGTCAAAATTTATTGCGAAAATCGTAAACACACTGAGTAAGGACGAATCCATCTCCCCGCTGCTTGATTGCACTTCCCGTATAAAAAAGCTGTTAAAGCAGAATAACCAGAACACATAATATCCTGATGAGTGTTTTTGTTTTTCGGTGATGCCGTCGATTTTATTCGCTTAATCTTGTGAAAAAAGTATCTGCGTTTTATAACCGGGTGTTATGAAACGTTAACGGTACTTATTTCAATTTATAAAACCATTATTCCAAGACTTTTTGCTGTTTGCTATTGACAAACGCTTTTATATGTGTTAATATTTAGAAAATCTTTTTTCAAAAGGAATATAACAACATGGCTTCTATGCTGCTTTCTGCTATATACTTTTACTTTTATTTTTTCTTTTGCGGGAACAAAATAAAAGTGAATTCGCTTGCAGCAATAACAGAGTAATCGTATAAATTACATGGGGTAATTTAAGGGTTCTGCGGTGATTTCACCAGCGGAACCCTTTTTGATATATTTCTTTTAATCTTCTACGGAAAGAGTGATTATTTATGATTGTCGTATTGCAGAACAACTGTGAACCCGAAAAAGTCGATCATCTCGAAAACTGGTTAGAAAACCTCGGTATCAAGGTCCACGTTTTTAAGGGAGAATTTCAGACTGTATTCGGTCTTATCGGAGATACCAGCGGAATAGATATCGGAATGCTTGAGGGTCTCGATGTAGTAAAAAGCGTAAAACGAATAAGCGAGCCCTATAAGAAAGCGAACAGACAGTTCCACCCAGAGGATTCGGTAATAACAGCGGGCGGAGTTGAAATCGGCGGCGGGGAATTCCACTTTATCGCAGGTCCCTGCTCGATAGAGTCGGAAGCACAGATAATCGAAATCGCAAAAAAGGTAAAGGCGGCAGGCGCATCATTTTTAAGGGGAGGAGCATACAAGCCGAGAACCTCTCCGTATGATTTTCAGGGGCTTAAGGATTTGGGCATCTCGCTTCTTGTCGAAGCAAAAAGGGAGACAGGGCTGCCTATTGTGACCGAAATTATGAATGCAAATCACCTTCGCTATTTTGAGGAAGTAGATATTATACAGGTAGGCGCACGGAATATGCAGAACTTTGAGCTTTTAAAGGAGCTTGGTCATACAAACAAAACCATTCTTTTAAAAAGAGGATTGTCAAGCACGATAAAGGAGTTGTTAATGAGCGCCGAGTATATCATGGCCGGCGGCAACCAGCAGGTTATCCTATGCGAAAGAGGCATACGAACCTTTGAGACTCAAACGAGAAACACGCTTGATATTTCAGCGATTCCGGTTTTGAGGGAATACACTCATCTTCCGATAATAATCGATCCGAGCCATGCCTGCGGTGTTGCGAGATATGTTAAGCCTCTTGCCCTTGCCGCTGTCGCCGCTGGAGCACACGGGGTGATGATAGAGGTTCACAACGATCCAGCTCGCGCATTATGCGACGGTGCCCAGTCACTCACACCTGAACAGTTTCTGGACGTTAAAAACACTGCGGATAAAATTCTTGCAGCATTAAGATAAGGAGTTTTTTATGATAACGGTAACCGTTCACGCTTCAAAGGAATATGATGTTTTAATCGGTCCGAAGCTACTGGAGCAATCCGGCGAACGTGCCCTGCAGCTTTTTAAAGCGGGAAAAACCGCTGTGATAACCGATGATAAGGTTGATACACTGTATGCGAAAACGCTTTGCGATTCTCTTGAAAAAAGCGGTTTTTACGTCTGCAAAAAGGTTTTTCCAAATGGCGAAAAAATTAAAACGCCCGAAAATGCGATAGAAATCGTCGATTTTCTTGCTGAAAACAGGTTTACCCGCAGTGATGTCGTTTTCGCGCTCGGAGGAGGTACGGTGGGAGATCTTTCCGGTTTTGCAGCTTCAATTTATCTGCGCGGGATAAAGCTTGTGCAGGTTCCTACAACACTCCTTGCGGCGGTGGATTCTTCTGTCGGCGGAAAAACAGCCGTCAATCTCAAAGCGGGGAAAAATCTTGCGGGGAGCTTTTACCAGCCCGACTTGGTGCTGTGCGACACAAACACCCTGCAATCTCTGCCGGAGGGAGTTTTCCGCGACGGCTGTTCGGAGGTTATAAAATACGGTGTGATAAAGAGCAGGTCCCTGTTCGACGAATTAAAAAAAGACATAAAATGCAACCTTGAAGAAATCATTGGGGAATGCGTGAGGATAAAAAGCGATATAGTTGCGGTTGACGAGCAGGACAGAGGCGTAAGGCAGCTACTCAACTTCGGTCACACCATAGGTCATGCGATAGAACGGTTTTCGAATTTCTCGGTCCCGCACGGGGAGGCGGTAGCGATTGGTATGGTCGCCTCAGCGAGAGCGGCATATAAAAAGGGTTACTGCAGTAGGGATGTATATGAAGAGATTTACGAACTGATAAAGCGTTACCGGCTTCCGGTTTCCACCGATATAAAAGCTGAGCAACTGCTCGACCCGGCATTGTCTGATAAAAAGCGCGAGGAAGCGTATATATCGCTTGTCGTGCCGGAATATATAGGCGAAGCGGTGACAAAAAAGGTCTCTGTGGACGGTCTTTCGGAATTCATCAGGCTCGGTTTGAATGAATAAGGAGTGCAGGTAATGATTGTAAAAATAATCCCCTCCCCTCTCACGGGTAAAATCAATGCGATAAGCTCGAAATCACAAGCGCATCGTGCTTTTATTTGTGCTGCTTTATCGCAAAAACCCTCTTTTATCGAGTGCTCGGAGGTTTCTTCGGACATAGAATCCACTATCGGGTGTCTTACCGCCCTCGGAGCGAAAATCAACAAAAAAAACGGTTTTTATAAAGTTTTCCCCATAGAGCCGAGTGAAAAAAAGGCTTACCTTGACAGCGGTGAGAGCGGTTCGACTCTGCGTTTTATTCTGCCTGTTGTGTCCGCACTCGGCAGGACGGCGGTTTTTTCGGGACACGGCCGGCTCCCAAACCGCCCTATAACTCCGCTTATTGAGCAGCTCAATGCTCACGGTGCGCAAATCAGCACTAATTTTCCAATTGAATGCGGTGGAAGATTAAGGGGCGGACACTTCCGAATAGCCGGAAATATCAGCTCGCAGTTCATAAGCGGACTTCTTCTTGCCTCCCCACTTTTAAAGGAAAAAACCATTATTGAGCTTACAACACCCCTGGAATCCAAGCCTTATATAGATATGACTATGTCGGTTATGAGCTTATACGATGTAGGAGTCGAAATAAACGATAACTGTTATGTTTTAAGTGAAAATAACGGGTACTGCGCACCCGAGAGCATCAGAATTGAGGGTGACTGGTCAAATGCTGCGTTCTGGCTCGCCTGTGGTGCTCTGGAAGGCGGCGGTATCAAATGCGGAAACCTGTCGCAGAACAGTCTTCAGGGGGACAAGGCGGTAACGAGCATTCTCTCACGCTTCGGAGCGCGTGTTTTTTCCGAAAACAATGCCATAAGCGTTTTTCCGGGAGAGTTGAAAGGTATTGATATCGATGCGTCCGATATTCCCGATCTCGTTCCCGTTCTTTCTGCGGTCGCCTGCGGCGCGTCCGGACAAACAAGGATTTATAACGCCTCAAGGCTGAGATTAAAAGAGAGCGACAGGTTGCAAGCGGTTACAGATGCGTTGAGCAGTCTCGGTGCGGATATAACGCAGACCTCCGACGGGCTTGTTATCGGTGGAACGGGTAGATTAAAGGGCGGCAGGGCAAACGCAATGGGAGATCACAGGATTGCTATGAGTATTGCGGTTGCCGCAGTCATCTGTGACGCTCCCGTCATAATAGAAAACGCAGAGGCAGTCAACAAGTCGTATCCGGATTTTTATACGGATTATATAAAATTAGGCGCTATTATTGAACAGAAAGGATTGATCTGAATGTCCTCTGTATACGGAGAAACTCTGAAGGTATCCCTCTTCGGTCAGTCGCATTCCGAATTTATAGGCGTAGTAATCGACGGTATGCCGAGCGGGTTTAAGGTCGATATCCCGCGTTTGCAGCGGTTTATGCTCAGGCGTGCGGCAAGAAGCGCGCTTTCTACAAAAAGGCAGGAGCCGGATGTTCCGGAATTTCTGTCGGGATTAACAGACGGAGTTACCTGCGGCGCACCGATATGCGCTGTAATACGGAACACTAACGTCAAAAGCGGTGATTATGATAGTTTAAGGTGCATACCCCGTCCGTCGCATGCTGATTACGCCGCGATGTGTAAGCACGGTAAAGCCGCTGATTTAAGGGGCGGCGGACATCTTTCGGGCAGGATAACCGCTGCATTATGCGTTGCTGGCGGCATCTGCTTACAATATCTCGAAAATGCGGGTATCTCTATCGGCGCGCATATCTACTCGCTCGCCGGAATCAAGGACACACCTTTTAATCCGGTAAGTGTTTCCGCCAAAGACTTTTTGAGTATCGCCGAAAAGGATTTTCCTGTTATTATTGATTCTGCCTCCGATAAGATGATGAGCAGGATTATGCAGGCAAGGGAGGCAAAGGATTCCATAGGCGGAATCATAGAGTTCGCTGTAACGGGACTTAAGCCGGGCTTGGGTGCTCCCCATTTCGGAGGGTTAGAAAACCGTATTTCTGCGGCTGTATTCGGGATACCCGCCGTAAAGGGTATTGAATTCGGGAACGGCTTCGCCTGTGCGGATATGACCGGATCTGAGAATAACGATGCTTTTTATATAGGCGATGACGGAGTTTATACCGCTACAAACAACAGCGGCGGAATTAACGGCGGGATGAGCAACGGAATGCCGCTTATAGGCAGGGCAGCGATAAAACCCACACCCTCTGTTTCGCAGGAACAGGATAGTGTAAATATGGAGACGGGGAAAAACACAAGTATTACAATCAGCGGCAGACATGACCCGTGTATAGTCCACAGAGCCGTTCCCTGCTTAGAAGCCGCAGTAGCGATAGCGATTACCGACACAATATTGACAGATAAACGAGGATAAGCACCTATGAAAATTGAAGATTTGAGAGAAGAAATAGACAGAACCGATGCTATGCTTGTGGAGCTTTTCAATCGAAGGATGGATATAGTCAAGAGTATTGCAGAGTATAAAACCGAGAACAATATTCCGATCTATGACAGCGAGCGGGAGCGCAAGCTTTTTGATAGGGTTGCTACCCTTGCGGGGGAAAAAACCCAGGCATATGTACGCACTCTTTATGCGGTGATTACAGATTTAAGCCGCTCTTATCAGGGCAGTATTATTCACAAAGAGAGCGGGATCGTATCAAAAATCAAGTCCGCGCTTGAAAATACCCCCAAGCTTTTTCCGCAAAAAGCGACAGTCGCCTGTCAGGGAACCGAGGGCGCATACTCTCAGCTTGCCTGCGAAAAGCTGTTTGAGCTGCCCTCCATAATGTACTTCAACAACTGGGACAATGTTTTTTCGGCAGTGGAATCAGGGCTTTGCCGATATGGAATTCTGCCTATCGAAAACAGCACCGCAGGAACAGTGAACCGCATTTATGACCTTATGACGGATAATAATTTTAGTATAGTAAGGAGCGTAAAGATAAAAACAAGCCATACTCTGCTCGTAAACAGCGGAGTAAAGCTTTCGGATGTAAAAGAGATAATCTCTCATGAGCAGGCGATACAGCAGTGCGATAACTTTTTAAGAGAGCTTAAGGGCGTAAAGGTCACCTACTGCGAAAACACCGCCGTCGCTGCAAAAACCGTTCGGGATTCTGGCAGAAAGGACCTTGCGGCAATCTCCTCACGCCCCTGCTCCGCGCTCTACGGGCTTAGCATACTTCCGAACTCTATACAGAACAACGACGTAAACTATACCCGTTTTATATGTATTTCAAAAAATACGGAGATATATCCCGGTGCAAACAAAACCAGTTTTATGCTCTCTGTTCCCAACAAGCCCGGCTCTCTTTACCGTGTAATGTCGAAGTTTTCCGCACTCGGCATAAACCTGACAAAGCTTGAGAGCCGCCCGATACCGGGGAGCGAGTTTGAATTTTTGTTCTATCTTGATGTGGAAAGCTCCGTATATTCGCCTGCACTATTTGAGCTGATCAACGAGCTTGCTTATGGTACAGACAGATTCCGTTATCTCGGAAGCTATTCGGAGATGACCTGATGAAAGTATACGGATTATTAGGCGGCAGGTTAGGACACAGCTTTTCTCCTCAGATTCACTCTGTTTTCGGCGATTATGAGTACAGACTGTTCCCGCGTGCAAAGCATGAGATTGATGAGTTTTTTTCTAAAAGGGAATTTGCCGGGATAAATGTGACCATTCCCTACAAACAGACGGTTATCCCCTACTGCGACGTTATTTCACCGATTGCACAGAGGCTTCACAGCATTAACACGATTACTGTACAGCCCGACGGTACACTTCACGGGTATAATACCGATTACAGAGGTTTTTTGTATATGCTCGGCAGAGCGGGAATCTCCGTTAAGGGAAAAAACACGCTCGTACTCGGTAGCGGAGGTTCTTCCCATACTGTATGTGCGGCCTTGGAAGATGAAGGAGCAAAAAAAATCACAGTATTTAAAAGGAGTGATATTGAGAATTATGCAAACCTCATCATTGACAAGGAAATACAGATAATCATAAACTGCACTCCTGTCGGAATGTATCCCGATAACGGAAAAAGCCCTGTAAACCTTAGTGATTTTCCAAAATGTGAAGCTGTTGCAGACCTTATTTACAATCCCGATAAAACGGAGTTGTTATTACAAGCAAAAAAGCTGGGATTAAATTATGTTAACGGGCTTACAATGCTTGTCGCGCAGGCAAAATACTCCTCGGAACTGTTTACCGGTACACAGCTTGACGAAGCTATGATCGAAAAAGCACTTAAATCCGTGAGGAACGAGATGCGGAACATCGTCCTTATCGGGATGCCCGGCAGTGGTAAAACCAGCGTAGGAAAGCGGTTATCCGAGCTGATGAAAAGGCGGTTTTTCGATTCAGACGAGATAATCACAAGGGTTTATGAAAAAAATCCCGCCGAAATTATCGAAAAAAAGGGAGAATCGTTTTTCCGCTTAATAGAAGCCACGGTTATCAGCGAAGCGGGAAAAGCGACCTCAGCGGTCATCTCAACGGGCGGCGGAGCCGTTATAAACGAGCAGAATATAGATTATCTGCGGCAAAACGGGATAATAATTTTTCTCGAACGCGACCTTGGTTTGCTTGATGTTACCTGCAGACCGCTCTCAAGCGGTAAAAACGCTTTACAAGCACTTTATAATGCACGAATTCCGCTTTACAGAAAGTATGCCGATTACATTGTT
>ENA-UOOR01001724-UOOR01001724.1-fermentation-metagenome-genome-assembly--contig:-NODE-1724-length-24629-cov-13.893790_pt1 | contig 24629 bp, 41 predicted proteins | sample MGYA00245780_ERZ724029 | MGnify/ENA primary metagenome ERZ724029 (study PRJEB28704, sample SAMN03018315) | fermentation metagenome | biome: anthropogenic terrestrial biome; feature: soil... | reverse complement strand
CTAAAGCGTGCGGTGCTGTTATGGAGGGGTATTACAGTGTTTTCCCAAAAAGCGGTGCTGCTTTCCGCAGGCGTGAGGCCAGATGGTCAAACTGATCCGGTGTCAGCGACTGTGCCCCGTCGGAGAGGGCTTTCTTCGGATTGTTGTGGACTTCAATCATCAGGCCGTCCGCTCCGGCTGCAAGAGCTGCCATAGCCAATGGTTCCACCAGCCACGAAATGCCGCCCGCATGGCTGGGGTCGACTATGACTGGCAGGTGAGAAATCTTTTTTAAGATTGGCACAGCCGAGATGTCCAGAGTATTGCGGGTATAAGGCTCATAGGTGCGGATGCCGCGCTCACAGAGAATAACATTTTCATTACCGCCAGCCATAATGTATTCCGCGCTCATCAGCAGTTCTTCAATTGTTGCGGAAAGGCCGCGCTTGAGCAGAATTGGCGTTTTCAGATGTCCCAGTTCCCGCAGAAGGTCAAAATTCTGCATATTGCGTGCGCCGACCTGAATAATATCCACACCGCTTTTTAAGAAAAGATCAATCTGCCGAACACTCATCAGTTCGGTCACAATCGGCATACCGGTCTTTTCCTTTGCAATATTCAGCAGTTTTAACCCGTCTGCTTTCAGCCCTTGAAACGAGTAGGGACTGGTGCGTGGTTTGAAGGCACCTCCGCGCAGCATTTGGGCGCCGGCTTTCTGTACGCGGCCGGCGACTTCTGTAATCTGTTCTTCTGATTCCACACTGCAGGGGCCGGCAATCAGCGTAAGGTGTTTGCCGCCTATCTGGAGACCGTTTGGAAGTTTCACGATCGTGTCATCCGGGTGAAACTTTCGGTTTGCCATTTTGTAAGGTTCCTGCACACGTTTTACCGTTTCTACAATTTCATTGGCCGAAATGCTGTCCATATCAATGCAGGATGTGTCACCAATCAGGCCGAGCACAGTGCTTTGTGTACCGACCCAGGTATTTACAGAAACTCCGTACGTATCTTCTAGCTCTGCAGCAAAACTCTTGCGCTGTTCTTCTGTACAATCCGGTTTCAAAACAATAATCATTAGAATACCCTCCAAAATAAAAGACGGAGCTGCTGCCAGCTCCGTCTGAATATGCAAACGAACCGTTTGCGCCTTTTAACAGGGAAGCCTACAGCAGCAATCAGCATACACCAAATAAGCCCGGCTATCGAAATAGCCGAGAGGACAGTTTGTAAATCGATGTATGGCATATGCCTGCATAAAAAGCTCCTTTTAATACGACTTAATACGACGCAATAACCCAAAACCAAACCTTTTGTTCATCATAATACAGAAAGGGCTGATTTGTCAACCTAAATATTTCAACGATTTAAAGCAAAACAAGCAAAGGCATGTCAGGATGCAGGAATAAAGTCTGCAATCTGCTGTGCAGCCACAGTGCTGTCTGCAGCAGAAACGGTCAGGTCTGCTGCAGCTTTATAAAGTGGCATGCGGGTTTCATAAAGCCGGCGCATCACGGCTTTGCGGTCTGCCTTTTCCAGCATGGGACGGGAATGGTCATCTGCAAGGCGCTGCACAATTCCTTCATATGGAGGATCCAGCAGGATAATGATTCCGGTTTCCCGCAGGACAGCTGCGTTTTCAGGATCAGCCAGTGCACCGCCTCCGGCAGCAAGGACGAAGCCGCTTTTGCGGGAAAGTTCTCGACAAACTTCTTTTTCTTTTTTGCGAAACCAGCTTTCCCCCTTTTTTGCGAAAATTTCGGAGACAGTCATACCGGTCTGCTGTTCTATATAGGTATCCATGTCAATGAATTGACGGCCCAGCTGTTTTGCCAGAATGCTGCCGGCTGTACTCTTTCCACAGCCCATGAAACCACAGAGTACGATATTGCCAAACCGAAGGCGCATGGCTTCGCTGGAAGCATGAATGATTGGAGAAACCTCTTCTGCGTGAAACCGGCAGCTCTGCCAGATTTCTTCCGCGGCGGCGGCCTGCCACACGAGCATCCCCATGCCGCCTGCACAGGGAATTTTTTGTGCTTTCGCGTATTTCAGCAGCATGGTAAGGCCGGGGTTATAAATGGCATCAAAAACAGCGCCGCACTGGCTGACAACAGCCGGAGAAACCGGACAGCTGCCGAGCTTGGGATACATGCCCGAGCTGGTGCCGTTTACCAGAAGGTCAAAGTGGGCGTTCCCCTCGGTACATTTGGTTTCCAGTGATGTTTCGTCTGTAACTGTGACGGAGCCGTGCGGGCAGCGGGCGGCGAAGGAGGCCATAATAGGCTTATTCAGGCTGCCGATAAAAGCATTTTCCCGGGCAAGCCGTATTCCCAATTTCCGGTCCACTTCGGATGCATTGTCTGTTGGGCATGGTATTTCTTCCGCATGCCGGCGCATAACTACTGTAAGCGAAGCAACGCCCGGCGCACGGAGAATTTCATTAGCTAAAACGTGTGCGACTCCACCGGTGCCAAGCAGCAGAACCTTTCCTTTAAGCGGAAGATTTGCTGCCGAGAGTGCACGGGTAAATCCAATTCCGTCAGTTGTGTATCCAATCGCCTTTCCACCATGCAGGGCAACGGTGTTGACACTGCCGAACGCAGCGGCGTCTCCACTTACTTTGTTCAGCAGCGGAAGAATTGCCTGTTTGTGCGGAATAGTAACGTTGAAACCATCCAGTTTGACAAGAGTGTCCGAAAAGCGGGAGGAGAGTTCCTCCGGAGGAATGTCGAGAATTCCATAATTTCCCTTTACTCCGGCCAACTTTAGCAGTCTTTGGTGGATAAACGGAGACATACTGTGCCCAATCGGGTGGCCGATAACGGCAAATTTTTTCTGCTGCATGGCGTTTCCTCCTATTGTGATAAGTATTTCCAGTAACATTCAAAAAAATTTGAGAAAGATATTGACAAAACAGGGCTTTCCTAATAGTATGATGAATAGAATTTAGCAGGCCCTGCTTTTATACTTTATTATACTGCTGTAGGGATGGGTTTGTCTATAACAGAACACAGGAGGAGGGAAACTAATGGTATTGGAAAAAGTGAAGCATATTTTGGCTGAGCAGTTTGATGTGGAAGAAGATAACATTACAGATGAGACAAATATTGCAGATGACTTGGGCGCCGACTCACTGGATATTGTCGACTTGATGATGTCCATTGAAGATGAGTTTGAGATTGAAATCCCAGATGGTGATATTGACAAAGTCAAAACTGTCGGGGATTTAGCCAACTATATTGAAGAGCATATGTGAGTTTCCTGATTTGCCGCTGCCTGCATGCAGGCATGCGGCTTTTCTTTTTGTTGCAATTCCCGTGGGATTTCTTTATAATAGATTCATTATATATTAGTGTCCGGCAGCGCAATACTGAAAATGGATAAGATAAATTTGAACGGTCCGTCAAAAAAGGGCAGTCTGCTTTTGTGAATATCCAATTGTTTTAAGACGATAGGAGAAACGTGACAGCGGAGGAAGCACTTTTCTGCTTTGAAAATTAAGGAGAGTAGGCAATGGCACAGAAGAAAAAGATGGTGGAGGAAATCACACCTATGGAGGAAGATTTCGCCCGCTGGTACACCGATGTCGTAAAAAAGGCGGAACTCATGGACTACAGCAGCGTAAAAGGCTGCATGATCATTGAGCCTTATGGCTATGCGATTTGGGAAAACATGAAGGCAATTCTGGATAAACGTTTCAAGGAACTGGGACATGTCAATGTCTGCATGCCGCTGCTTATTCCGGAGAGCTTGCTGCAGAAAGAAAAAGAGCATGTAAAGGGATTTGCTCCGGAGGTCGCATGGGTCACACAGGGCGGCAATGAAAAGCTGGAAGAGCGCTTATGTATTCGTCCAACAAGCGAGACACTGTTCTGTGAGCATTATAAAAAAATCATCCACTCTTGGCGTGATCTGCCAAAGCTTTATAACCAGTGGTGCAATGTTGTCCGCTGGGAAAAAACAACACGTCCTTTCCTGCGCACCAGCGAGTTCCTCTGGCAGGAAGGCCATACCATGCATGCTACTGCAGAGGAAGCCAAGGCGGAAACGCTGCGGATGCTGGATGTTTACACGGACTTCTTTGAAAAAGTGTTAGCCATTCCGGTAATCCGTGGACAAAAGACAGAAAGTGAAAAATTTGCCGGTGCTGAGGCGACTTATACAATCGAAGCAATGATGCATAATGGAGTTGCCCTGCAGGGTGGAACCAGCCACTACTTTGGCGACGGCTTTGCGAAGAGCTTTGACATTACCTTTACCGACCGGAACAACCAGCTGCAGCATCCCTTTCAAACAAGCTGGGGCGTTTCCACTCGGATGATTGGCGGCATCATCATGACGCACGGCGATGACAGCGGACTGGCTCTGCCGCCTGCCATTGCACCGGTGCAGGTCATCATCGTGCCGGTCGCTCAGCAGAAACCCGGTGTGCTGGAAAAGGCGAACGAACTTTATGAGCAGCTGAAATCGGCCGGTCTGCGTGTGCAGATGGATGACAGTGAGCAGTCTCCCGGTTGGAAATTTGCGCAGTATGAAATGAGGGGCGTACCGCTGCGTTTGGAAATCGGCCCGAAAGACATTGCAAAAAATCAGTGTGTGTTGGTCCGCCGTCCGGATCGCAGCAAGTCTTTTGTCTCTCTGGAGGGATTGGTGGACTCCGTAAAAGCAGAGCTGCAAAAGGTGCATGCTATTCTTTATCAGAATGCCAAAGCAAACCTGCAAAGCAAGCTTTATACAGCGCATACGCATGAGGAGTTTTTAGACATTGCTGCTAATAAGCCCGGCTTTATCAAGGCTATGTGGTGCGGAGATCCGGCCTGTGAGGAAAAACTGAAAAATGAAACCGGCGGTGTCAAGTCCCGCTGTATTCCGTTCGAGGAAGAACATATCGGCGACACCTGTGTCTGCTGCGGTAAGCCCGCAAAGCACATGGTCTATTGGGGCAGACAATACTAATAGGCAAAACTGTCGTGCGTTTGTGCTGGCGGCTTTATCTGTCTGAGACGATGCTTCAGAAAGGATTTGCTTATGAAAGTTTCAACTTTGTGGAAAATCAGCGCTTTGGCGGGAGCAGCAGCCATTGGCACAGCAGCCTATAAGATGCTCTGCACGACGAGTAATGTGGCACTGACCGGTGCGGGGTATGCCGGAATTTTTGCGAAAGATGGAAAACCCGTGGGCGCATTTGCCTCTACGGGAATGCGGCCGCACAGTTTTGCCGGACTTGCTTCCCGCACCTGCGGCTGGGTCTGCGCGGTCAGTGCATCAGAAGCTGTCAAAAAACGGATGGAGGCTGCAAAACGGAAATGATGAATCTGCTGTATGGAACAAATGCAGGCTACTGTGAACAGACAGCAGTTTCCATGCGTTCCGTATTTGAAAATAATCGAGATATGGAACTTCATGTCTATCTGCTGTGTGAGAATGTTCCAGAAGAACTCCGCCGAAAATTGTGCAGTGTGGGAGATGCATTTGACAATACAGAAATTACCTGCATGGATGCGGGAACATATCTGGAACCGCTGAAGCGGGCCTTCCATATGAAAGCATGGCGCGGCAGCAGTGTACAATACATCTATGCCTGCATTTGTGATGCGTTTCCAACGCTCAACCGGATTTTGTGGCTGGATGGTGATGTTATCTGCCGCGGTTCCTTGCGGGAGCTGTGGGAAACAAAAATGCCGGAAGCGTGCCTTGCTGCCGGTTTGGACTGTACACCGTTTCTTGCTTTGCTGGTGGATAAGCCTTTCTATAATACACCGTTCTATTTCAATGCCGGAGTGCTGCTTTTTGACCTTCAGAACTGCCGCAGGCATGAGCTGCAGGAACGCTGCCGCAACATTCTGCGCGGATATGGGAGAAAATTGCGGTTCTGTGACCAGTCCATGCTGAATCTTGCCTTGCCGCCGGAACTGGTGCAGCGGCTGGACCTGCGCTGGAACTATCCGGCCGGTATTTCCCGCTCGGCCATGAATTTTGTGGCAAGACGAAGTTCTCAAGAAAAGATTACTTTTACGACTGGGGAACTCAATGACTCTCTTGCGGATCTGCGTCTTCTCCATTATATAGGCGGTTCGCTGCCGACAAAGCCGTGGTTTGCGGAATACCGTTCGCCTTTCCGTTTGGATTATCTGAAATACCATGCGCGGACTCCATGGAAAGAAAAACCGCTGCAAATCTGGCCCCAAAAAAGCTGGAAGGATTACTTGGTCACTGGATTTTCCCACACATGGGATACGGTCAATATGGGACTTTTTGCATCAGCTTATCAGAGGCTTCACGGATGGGGCCCCAACATAAAACGATATCATCAGAAAAAATATAAAAAATTTTAAAAAATTCAAAATAATGCTTGATTTTTTGCGCGGTATATGATATTCTATCAAGGTACGACTGCGACAGATATGCGTTGAAGCGGGAGGTTGCGGCCCAGCGGGCCGGTTTTTCCGTGGAGTATGTCCGATTTTAAACCGGGCGAGAGAGAATCATGAGCATGAAGCCTCTGTGAGACTTTAGCACTCAGGCATTTTGTAAACACCCGGATCCCCAAAAAGTTTGGGGATCCGGTTTTTCAATGAGCGGGAAAGAAACACCCGGCACAGTGTTTAAAAAGAATGCCGTCGAAAGGCTCTGTCCGCCAACTACAACAAGGAGGCGATCCAAAAGTGGCAGTCAAAGAAAAAATGAGGATCCGAATCAAAGGCTATGACCATCAGCTGGTTGACCAGTCTGCTGAAAAGATTGTGCAGACTGCAAAACGAACAGGCGCACGCGTAAGCGGCCCGGTTCCGCTGCCGACTGAAAAGCAGATTATCACTATTCTGCGTGCAGTTCATAAGTACAAGGACAGCCGTGAGCAGTTTGAAATGCGCACGCACAAACGCCTGATTGATATCCTCAGACCATCCAACCAAACTGTTGAGGCCCTGATGGGCCTCGAGCTCCCCGCCGGCGTTGAGATTGAAATTAAACTGTAGGGCTTAGCCTTATAAGTGACGGACCCTCAACCTACCGAGCAGCCGCTTAGGCTGCATGCGGCCGAGGTCATGTTGGCCAAGTGTCAACCAATAACCTGCATAGGAGGAACAAAAATGCAAAAAGGAATTATCGGCAAGAAGATCGGTATGACGCAGATCTTCGATGCACAGGGCAATGTCGTTCCGGTTACCGTAATCGAGGCGGGCCCCTGCGCAGTCACCCAGAAGAAAACCGTTGAAAATGACGGTTACCAGAGTGTCCAGCTTGGCTTTGGCGAGCTGAAAGCACAGCGCGTGAACAAACCCTTAAAGGGCCATTTCGACAAGGGCGATGTTGCCCCGAAGAAGACCCTGCGTGAATTTCGGCTGAACGATACTTCCGCTATGAATGTCGGCGATATTGTCAAGGCCGACATCTTTGCGGAAGGTGACCGCGTCGATGTACAGGGAACCAGTAAGGGCAAAGGCTGGGCCGGCGTTGTGAAACGCTGGAATTTCGGCCGCTTGAAGGAATCCCACGGCACAGGCCCTGTGGCCCGCATGGGCGGTTCCACAGGCTGCTGTTCTGACCCGTCCCGCGTTTTTCCGGGCAAGCACCGTTCCGGACATCTGGGCGCCGTCACTTCCACTGTGCAGAACCTGACAGTGGCTAAAGTGGACGCAGAAAATAATCTGATTGCCATTAAGGGCGCTGTTCCGGGCCCGAACGGCGGAATCGTCTGTATCCGCGACAGCGTCAAAGCGAAGAAAGCGTAAGGGAAGGAGGAACCGCAATGCCTACAATCGCAGTGAAAGATATGACAGGGAAAGAAGTTGGAAAGATTGACCTGTCTGATGCCGTGTTTGGCATCGAACCCAACGTCAACGTTATGCATGACGTGGTAAAGAACCAGCTCGCAAACCGCCGTCAGGGTACGCAGAGTGCCCTGACCCGCAGCGAGGTTTCCGGCGGTGGCAGAAAGCCGTGGCGCCAGAAGGGTACCGGCCATGCACGCCAAGGCTCCACGCGGGCTCCCCAGTGGACCCACGGCGGAATTGTCTTTGCGCCGAAGCCGCGTGATTACAGTTACACCTTAAATAAAAAAGTCCGCCGTCTGGCGATGAAGTCTGCTCTTTCCAGCAAAGTGAAAGATAATGAGATGATTGTTCTTGACAGCATCTCGCTGGATTCCTACAAGACAAAAGCTGTAGCCGATATGCTTAAAGTACTGGATGCAGAGAAAAAAGTTCTGCTGGTTCTGCCGCAGAACGACAAAACCGTAATTGCTTCCGCCCACAATATTCCGGGTGTGAAGACTGCCCTGACCAACACCCTCAATGTTTACGACATTCTTAATGCAGACAAATTTATTGTCGTGAAAGATGCCGTGGCACAGATCGAGGAGGTATATGCATAATGACTGCACATGAGATCATTTTGCGCCCCATCATTTCGGAGAAATCCATGAAGGGGATTGCAAACAAAGCTTATACGTTCCAGGTCGCACCGGATGCAACCAAAATTGACATCAAGCACGCTGTTGAGGAACTCTTCGGTGTAAAAGTGCGCAAAGTGAATACCCTGCATGTCCGCGGCCATCTGCGCCGTCAGGGCCGCAGTCAGGGTTTCACCCCATCCTGGAAGAAAGCCACTGTTTCTCTGACAGAAGACAGCAAGACCATCGAGTTCTTTGATGGAATGCTTTAATCCGCAGAGCAATTGCGCTTTCCGGCAAATAAGGGGCACGGCTGGGTGCTTGCTCAGCCGCCGGTCAGTTAAGAACTAAGCCCCGCAAAGCCAAGTTTAAGGAGTGTGAAACCAGAGAATGGCTACCAAGAACTATACTGCCAGCACGCCGTCCCGCCGCAACATGTCTGTGACGGATTATTCGGGACTTTCCAAAAAAAGCCCAGAAAAAAGCCTGCTGGACACCAATAAAAAGACCACAGGCCGTAACAGCTACGGCCGCATTACCGTCCGCCACCGTGGCGGTGGAAACCGCACGAAATACCGCATAATCGATTTTAAGCGGCAGAAAACGGATGTGCCTGCTACTGTGCAGAGCATCGAGTATGATCCAAACCGTTCTGCCTTTATTGCATTGCTGCAGTACGAAGACGGCGAAAAGGCATATATCCTTGCTCCGCATGGTATGAAAGTGGGCGATACTGTTGTGGCTGGTGCAGGTGCCGATATTAAACCCGGCAATGCACTTCCGCTTTCCAGTATTCCCACTGGTACCTATATCCACAATATTGAGCTGTATCCCGGCAAGGGTGCTCAGCTTGCACGTGCCGCGGGAATTATGGCACAGCTGATGGCAAAGGAAAATGGCATGGCATTGCTTCGCCTGCCTTCCGGTGAACTTCGCAATGTGCCGGAAGAATGCATGGCAACAATCGGACAGGTCAGCAATATCGATCATGAAAATGTTAAGATCGGTAAAGCCGGACGCAAACGTCACATGGGTTGGCGCCCGACTGTCCGCGGTTCTGTTATGAACCCAAATGACCATCCGCACGGCGGCGGCGAAGGGAAAGCTCCGATTGGCCATCCGGGTCCAATGACCCCGTGGGGCAAGCCCGCACTCGGTTATAAGACCCGTGCGCATCACAAGGCTTCTGATAAGCTGATCGTGAAGCGCAGAAATGGCAAATAAGGTTATCAAGAAAGGAGCTTAAATTATGAGCAGAAGCTTAAAAAAAGGCCCTTTTGTAGAGCCTGGTCTGCTGAAGAGGATCCAAGCGATGAATGCTTCCGGCGAGAAGAAGATCGTTAAGACCTGGAGCCGCGCATCCATCATTTTCCCGGATTTTGTCGGTCATACCATTGCAGTGCATGACGGCCGCAAGCATGTGCCGGTTTATATTACAGAAGATATGGTGGGCCATCGCCTTGGCGAATTTGCACCTACCCGGACTTTTAAAGGTCATTCAGGCAGCAAAACAACTACTGCCCCAACGACAACAACGCCCGCAAAATAACGGCTGAAAGGAGTGTATCAAATGGAAGCAAGGGCTAACCTGAAATACGCCCGTATTTCCCCACGAAAAATGTCCATCGTGCTGGACCTGATTCGCAACAAGCCGGTGGATGAAGCAATGGCTATCCTTCAGAATACGCCCAAGGCCGCATCCGAGTATCTGGTAAAATTGCTCAAGTCGGCTATGGCAAATGCTGAAAATAATAACAGCATGGACTTGTCCCGCCTGTACGTGTCTGAATGTTACGCGTGCCCGGGCCCGATCCTCAAACGCATCCGTCCGCGGGCTCAGGGCCGCGCGTACCGTATCCTGAAAAGGACTTCTCACGTGACGCTGGTGCTCAAAGAAAAGGAATAAATCAGAGGAGGTTACACAATGGGCCAGAAAGTTAATCCGCACGGTTTACGTGTCGGTGTTATCAAAAATTGGGACTCCCGCTGGTTTGTCAATTCGAAAGATTTTGGCGACACGCTGGTGGAAGATTACAAGCTGCGTAAAATGCTCAAAAAGCAGCTATATGCCGCTGGTGTCCCAGAGATCGAAATTGAGCGTGATGCATCAAAAGTTCGCATTCATATCCACTGCGCAAAGCCGGGCATGGTCATCGGCAAAGGCGGAGCTGAGATTGAGAAGCTCCGTGTACAGTGTGAGAAGGCATTGGGTAAACCTGTTACTATCAATATTATTGAGGTAAAATCACCTGATCTGAATGCACAGCTCGTTGCCGAAAACATTGCTCAGCAGCTGGAGAAGCGCACTTCTTTCCGCCGCGCAATGAAGCAATGTATCGGCCGTGCCATGAAGCTTGGCGCAAAAGGAATCAAAACGCAGGTTTCGGGCCGCCTCGGCGGTGCGGAAATTGCCCGCAGGGAGCAGTACCACGACGGAACGATTCCGCTGCAGACTCTGCGTGCCGATATCGACTATGGCTTTGCAGAAGCAGCCACTACCTATGGCCGCATCGGCGTAAAAGTTTGGATTTATCGGGGCGAAGTTTTGCATGACAACCGCCGCAACACTGCCAGCCGTTCAGAGCAGCGCAGTGACCGCCGTTCGTCCCGCCGGGAAGGAGGCCGCAAATAATGTTAATGCCTAAACGCGTGAAATACCGCAGAGTTCACCGCGGCCGCATGACTGGCAAAGCTTATCGCGGCAATAAGGTGACGTACGGTGATTATGGTCTTCAGGCACTGGAGCCTGCATGGATCACTGCAAACCAGATCGAGGCCGCCCGTGTGGCCATGACCCGTTACTGTAAGCGTTTCGGTCAGGTCTGGATCAAAATTTTTCCCGACAAGCCTTTTACAAAGAAACCGCTTGAAACCCGAATGGGTAAAGGTAAAGGCGCACCGGAGTACTGGGTGGCTGTCGTAAAGCCCGGCCGCGTCATGTTTGAAATCGGTGGTGTGCCGGAAGCGACTGCGCGTGAGGCACTGCGCCTGGCGGCAAGCAAACTGCCTATCAAAACGAAGGCAGTTGCAAAGGAGAAGGAGGTTGCCCAGTCATGAAAGCTTCTGAAGTTCGAGAAATGACAACTGCAGAGCTTGAGAGCAAGCTCAAGGACCTGAAAGAGGAGCTCTTTAACCTCCGTTTCCAGCTTGCGATTAACCAGCTCAACAACCCGATGCGTATTTCCGCTGTTAAGAAGGACATTGCCCGCATTAAGACCGTTTTGCGCGCTAATGAACTTAAAAACAGCGCAAACGCGTAACCGGAAGGAGGGAACATCGTGAGCGAACAGAGAAACAACCGGAAAACAGAGGTTGGCACTGTTGTCAGCAATAAAATGGACAAGACAGTTGTCATTGCCATCAAGGACAGCGTCAAGCATCCATTGTATAATAAAATTATTAAACGTACTGTTAAGCTGAAGGCACATGACGAGAAAAACGAGTGCAATATCGGTGACCGCGTGCGTGTGATGGAGACCCGCCCGCTCAGCAAACAAAAGCGGTGGCGTCTTGTGGAGATTATCGAAAAGGCGAAGTAAATCTTTGCCCATGCAAAGGAGGAACGCACTGTGATTCAACAGCAGACTTACCTCAATGTTGCCGATAACACCGGCGCGAAGCAACTTATGTGCATCCGCGTGCTTGGAGGAACCGGCAGAAGGTATGCAAATATCGGCGATGTCGTGGTCGCTTCTGTGAAGAAAGCGACTCCGGGCGGAACTGTGAAGAAAGGCGACGTCGTGAAGGCGGTTGTTGTCCGCACCGCCTCCGGCGTTCGCCGCGAGGACGGCAGCTACATCCGCTTTGATGAGAATGCAGCCGTCCTGATTAAAGATGATAAAAATCCTAGGGGAACCCGTATCTTTGGGCCTGTGGCACGTGAACTGCGTGACCACGACTATATGAAGATTTTGAGTCTTGCCCCGGAAGTGCTTTAAGGAGGTGTCACAGGAATGGCAAATAAAGTGCATGTAAAAACCGGTGACACTGTTGTGATGCTCTCTGGACGTGATGTTGGCAAACAGGGCAAAGTTCTGGCTGTCAGCCCAAGAGAGGGCAAGGTCATTGTTGAAAAATTAAATATGGTTACCAAACATGTAAAGCCCCGTAAAATGGGCGATGAGGGCGGCATTGTAAAGGGCGAAGGAGCTGTTTATGCTTCCAAAGTTCAGATTGTCTGTCCAAACTGCAAGAAACCCACCCGTGTCGGCCATCAGATCGCTGCGGACGGAACAAAAACCCGCATTTGTAAAAAATGCGGCAAAGAGTTGTAAGGGAGGAGGACGAAATTATGGCAAGACTCAAAGATTACTATAAGAGCGAGGTCGCGCCCGCCCTCATGAAGAAATTCTCTTACAAGAGCGTCATGCAGATCCCGCAGCTCGACAAAATCGTTATCAATGTAGGTGCTGGCGAAGCAAAGGAAAATTCCAAGGTCATTGATTCCATCACAAGTGATTTGAGGGCTATTACCGGTCAGAAACCGGCAGTCTGCAAAGCCAAAAAGAGCGTTGCAAACTTTAAATTGCGTGAAGGCATGAAAATCGGCTTAAAAGTGACATTGCGCGGCGACCGCATGTATGAATTTCTGGATCGTTTCTTCAATGTTGCATTGCCCCGTGTGCGTGACTTCCGCGGAATTAATCCGAACTCTTTCGACGGCCGCGGCAATTATAATCTCGGTGTGAAAGAGCAGCTGATTTTCCCAGAAATCGAATTCGATAAAATTGATAAAGTACGCGGCATGGATATCTGCTTTGTCACAACCGCGCAAAATGACGAGGAAGCCCGCGAATTACTTTCACTTATGGGCGCCCCGTTTCAGAAATAAGGAGGGTTTCCTGTGGCAAAAAAATCGATGAAAGTCAAACAACGCCGCCCGGCAAAGTACTCCTCCCGGGAGTACAATCGCTGCAAGATTTGTGGCCGGCCGCATGGCTACCTTCGCAAGTTTGGCATCTGCCGCATTTGTTTTCGTGAGCTTGCCTATAAAGGCGAGATTCCGGGTGTGAAAAAGGCAAGCTGGTAAAACTAAGGAGGGAACGGAATGCAGATAACAGATACAATTGCAGACCTGTTGACCCGCATTCGCAATGCGAGTTCCGCAAAACATGCCACTGTCGAGATCCCCGCTTCCAATATGAAGAAGTCGATCTGCCAGATCCTTAAGGATGAGGGCTATGTTAAGAATTTCACAGTTGCTGAAGACGGCAAACAGGGTATTATCAAGGTAGAATTAAAATACACAGAGGATCATGCTCCGGTCATTAGTGGCCTTAAGCGTGTCAGCAAGCCCGGCCTGCGCATCTATTCCAGTGCAGCGGAGCTGCCCCGTGTCATGAAAGGCCTTGGTGTGGCAATCATTTCCACAAGTCACGGTGTTATGACAGACCGTGAGGCACGCAAGGCCAATATTGGCGGCGAAGTCCTCGCGTTTATTTGGTAATAAAGAGGTGCAAAAATGTCTCGAATTGGAAGAAAACCCGTAAATATTCCCGCCGGCGTTGACGTAAAAGTTGACGGCAGCGTTGTAACTGTCAAGGGACCCAAAGGTTCTCTGACTAAAACATTCCACCCGAATATGAAGATTGCGGTGGAGGGCAATGAGATCCTCGTTACTCGTCCGAACGATACAAAAGAGAACAAGTCCTTGCACGGACTTACCCGTTCGCTGATTCAAAATATGGTGTTGGGTGTGACGGAAGGTTTTAAAAAGGAACTGGAGGTCCGCGGTGTTGGTTACCGTGTGCAGAAGAAGGGCAAAGAACTGGTTATGAATTTGGGGTACTCCCATCAGGTCATTGTACCGGAAGTTGAGGGCATTAAAATTGAATGTCCGTCCACAAACCTGATTACAATTCTCGGCCCTGATAAGCAGCAGGTAGGCCAGTTTGCTGCAGAAGTCCGTGAGAAACGCATGCCAGAGCCTTACAAGGGCAAGGGCATCCGCTATGTCGGTGAATTTGTCCGTCACAAGGAAGGCAAGGCCGGCAAGGGCGCTAAGAAGTAAGTGAAGGAGTGAATTACAAATGGTGAAAAAGGCTGACAAAAATGCTGCCAGACTGCGTCGCCACCGCCGTGTGCGCGGCAAAATTTCCGGCACCCCTGAGTGCCCCCGCCTTGATGTGTTTCGCTCTACTAAAAACATCTATGCGCAGGTAATTGACGATAGCAATGGAGTCACGCTTTGTGCGGCTTCTACTTTGGATAAAGAGTTTGAAGGAAACGGCGGAAATAAGGATGCTGCACACAAGGTTGGCGAGCTGATCGCAAAACGTGCTGCGGCAAAAGGTATCACAGAGGTCAAGTTTGACCGCGGCGGCTATCTGTTCCACGGCCGTGTTGCAGAACTGGCCGATGGTGCCCGCAAGGGCGGCCTCAAGTTCTGATAAAGGAGGAGAAATGATTGGCTAGATTCGACGCAAGACGTAAACAAGACGACGAGTTCAAGGAGCATGTTGTTACCATAAACCGTGTTTCCAAGACAGTAAAAGGCGGCCGTATTTTCAAATTTGCCGCGCTGGTAGTTGTTGGTGACGGCAAAGGCACAGTCGGATTCGGAATTGGCAAATCCGGTGAAGTTCCCGATGCAATCCGCAAGGGAATCGAAGATGCAAAGAAGAATCTCATTAAAGTCGCCACTCGTGGATCAACTATTCCGCATGAGATCATCGGTGCTTACGGTGCCGGCCGCGTGCTGATGAAGCCTGCTGCGCCCGGTACCGGCGTAATTGCCGGCGGCCCGGTGCGTGCAGTTATTGAAGCTGTCGGTATCCATGATATCCGTACCAAAGCACTGCGCTCCAACAATCCGTGCAACGTGGTGCGCGCTACGATTGACGGCTTGCAGAAACTGCGTACTGCTGAGCAAGTCGCTGCTCTGCGCGGCCGCTCTGTAAGTGAAATTCTGTAAGGAGGGCGCAACACAACATGGCACAGGTAAAAATTAAGCTGGTCAAGAGTCTTATCGGCACCAAGAAGGATCAGATCGCCACTGCTCAGTCTCTTGGCCTTCATAAGATCGGTGACAGCACCGTTCAGCCGGATAATGAGCAGACAAAAGGCAAGGTGCATAAAATCACCCACCTCATCGAGGTAACAAACGCTTAAAACAGCAAGGAGGTGCGAGTAATGAAACTGAACGACTTAACTGCAGTTCCGGGTTCTACAAAAAACACAAAGCGAATCGGCCGCGGACATGGTTCCGGACAGGGCAAAACTGCCGGCAAAGGTCAAAAAGGCCAAAAAGCCCGTGCAGGACATGGCATGCGCCCAGGATTTGAAGGTGGCCAGATGCCATTGCAGCGCCGTATTCCAAAACGTGGTTTCAACAATATCTTTGCAAAAACGATTGTGACTGTCAATGTCGGTACGCTGGATAAAAAGTTTGAAAACGGTGCCACTGTGGACACAAAAGCGCTGTTGGATGCAGGTGTCATCAAGTCTGCTATGGATGGGGTGAAAATCCTTAGCAATGGCAATGTCACAAAGAAGTTCACTGTGAAAGCCAATGCTTTTTCCGCCGCTGCAAAAGAGAAAATCGAGTCTGCAGGTGGGAAGGCAGAGGTGATCTGAGTTGTTTAAAACAATAAAGAACGCCTGGGGAATTCCCGACTTGCGCAAGAAAATCCTTTTTACACTTTTGATTATCGTGGTCTTCCGGTTCGGTTCAGTTGTTCCGGTGCCATTTCTGGATTCCACAGCACTCAAGGGTATCATGAGCAGCAGTGCAGTTAACGGTACTGCCCTTGGTTACATGGATATGCTCTCCGGCGGTGCATTTTCAAATGCGACGCTTTTTGCCATGAGTGTTACGCCGTATATCAACAGTTCCATTATCATGCAGCTTTTAGCGGTGGCAATCCCACCGCTGGAGCGGATGGTTAAGGACGGCGGCGAAGAAGGACGCAAAAAGATGAGTGCCATCACTCGTTATGTGGCGGTGCTTCTTGGTTTAGTTCAAGGGATTGCGTACTATGTCTATCTGCGTAACAGCAGCTACAATCACACCTCGATTGTGAAATACACGCAGGGTGGCACAGGTGTCTTTACTGCTTTTGTAATCATCCTCGTTTTCACGGCCGGCACGGCCCTGATGATGTGGATGGGCGAGCAGATCAACCAGTTCGGTGTTGGAAATGGTATTTCCATTCTGCTGTTTGCCGGCATTGTATCCCGGATGCCGAGTATTATCGGCCATTTGGGGGTCTATGTAAATATGGCTTGGCAGGATGGCACGGCAAACGGGAAGTATTACTTCCTGGTACCTCTGTGGTGTATCCTTTTTCTGGCGCTTATCTGGGTTATTGTATTTATGGATGATGCGGAGCGCCGTATTCCGGTACAGTACGCAAAACGTGTTGTCGGCCGCAGACAGTATGGCGGTCAGTCCAGTCACATCCCGATTAAAGTTAGTATTGGCGGTGTGATGCCGATTATTTTCGCCAGCTCGTTTCTTGCGATTCCGACAACGATCCGGTTCTTTATTGGGAACAAAAATCTCGGAAGCTTTTGGAATGCATTTTTTGCCGCATTCTCCAGTACTGGATGGGTTTACTGTTTGCTGTATATTATCCTGATCATTGCTTTTGGGTATTTCTATACGGCAATACAGTATAATCCGATAGAGATGGCAAACAATCTGCGCCAAAGCAATGGTACAATTCCGGGTATCCGTCCTGGCAAGTCGACATCTGACTTTATCGCCAGGGTCCTTTCCAAAATCACCCTGATTGGTGCTGTATTCCTTGCGATTATCGCAATTCTGCCGATTCTCTTTGCAAACGCGACCGGCATGCAGAATCTTTCTATGGGCGGTACTTCCATCATCATCCTTGTTGGTGTTGCTTTGGAGACCGTAAGACAATTGGAAAGCCAAATGATGATGCGTCATTATAAAGGTTTCCTTGACTGATAAGGAGGAATTTTCTGATGAATCTGATTCTATTGGGTGCACCCGGCGCCGGAAAAGGCACGCAGGCAGAGACAATATGCGGCAAACTGCATATCCCTGCTATTTCAACTGGAAACATGATTCGAGAGGCACTGAAAAGCGGCACTGAAATGGGAAAGAAAGCCCAGTCCTATATGGACAAAGGCGAACTGGTTCCCGATGAAGTCGTTATTGGCATTGTAAAGGACCGTCTGCAGCAGGATGACTGCAGAAAAGGTTTTGTGCTGGACGGCTTCCCGAGGACCATCCCACAGGCCGAGGCTCTGGACAAAATGGGGGTTACAATCGATAAGGTTCTTGAAATCCATGTCCCTGATGAAAAGATTGTGGCACGCATGTCCGGACGCCGTGTCTGTGAAGATTGTGGTGCAAGTTATCACCTTTTGTATAAAAAACCAAAGGTAGAGGGCAAGTGCGACATCTGCGCAGGCACCCTGGTTCAGCGCAGGGACGACCGCCCGGATACGGTCAAGGCACGTTTAAAGGAATATCACACGAAGACAGAACCCCTGAAAGATTATTACCAGAAACAGGGGAAACTGACTGTCGTGGAAGGTCAGGAAGATGTGTCTGACACTTCTCGCCTGACTTTAGCAGCAATCGAGGCGTAAAATCATGATTATTCTTAAAACCAGCCGTGAGCTTACTTGCATGAAGCACGCCGGCCGAATTTCACAGAATGCACTGCAGATCGCCGGCGCGCTGGTCAAACCGGGTGTCTCTACTTGGGAGGTTGACAAGGCAGCCCATGATTATATTGTGGGCGAGGGAGCAATCCCGACTTGTCTGGGCTACGGCGGTTTTCCTGCGACCTGCTGTATTTCTGTAAACGATGTGGTCGTCCATGGCATACCGAGTAAAAAACAGATTCTTCATGAAGGCGATATTGTCAGCATTGATCTGTGTGCGACTTATGAAGGATTTGTGGGTGATAATACATGGACTTTCCCCTGCGGAAAGGTCAGTAAAGAAGCCCAGGATTTAATGGACACAACCCGCGAGAGCCTGTTTCAAGGTATTGAGGCCGCAAAGGCCGGCAACCGGATTGGCGATGTCGGCAGTGCGGTTCAGCGGTATGCCGAAGCTCGCGGCTACTCAGTGGTACGGAATTACACCGGCCACGGAGTAGGCGCGAATATGCACGAAGACCCAAGTGTTCCAAACTATGGCACGCCGGGCCGCGGCGTGCGCCTGCTGCCCGGTATGGTCATCGCCATTGAGCCGATGATCTGTCAGGGCACTTATGAGGTTAAAACTTTGCCGGATGGTTGGACGACTCTGACAAAGGATGGAAAACTGGCTGCCCATTTTGAGCATACCGTTGCCATTACCGAAGCAGGTCCTGTCATTTTGACAAAGGGCGACTGAGGAGGCCGCTGTATGGAAATAAAACGCGGCACAGTGGTTTGCAGTGCAGCAGGCCACGATAAAGGCAACTTTTGCACAGTCCTTTCCCTTGCGGGGCCATATGCCCTGGTGTGCGACGGAAAACGGCGTACGCTGGAAAGGCCGAAAAAGAAAAAGTTGATTCATCTTTTTCCTACCCGCACGATTTTACCGGAGGAAGCCCTGCACAGCAACCGATCTCTTCGGGCGGCTCTTCGGCCGTTTTGCGGCAAGGGCAGTTTCACGCCAGAGGAGGCTGATTAGCAAATGTCTAAGCAGGATGTAATTGAAACCGAAGGTACTGTTACAGAAGCTCTGCCAAATGCAATGTTTAAGGTGGAGCTGCAGAATCATCACACGATATTGGCCCACATCTCCGGCAAACTGCGGATGAATTTTATCCGTATCCTGCCCGGAGATAAGGTGACGGTAGAGATGTCTCCCTACGACCTGACTCAGGGCCGAATTACGTGGCGTACCAAATAAGCAATGAACATTCTTACAAGGAGGGTACACCCATGAAAGTAAGACCTTCTGTTAAAAAAATGTGCGAAAAATGCAAGATCATCAAACGTAAAGGAAAAGTTATGGTGATTTGCGAAAATCCGAAGCACAAACAGCGTCAGGGCTAATTGACGCGATTATCATTTTGGAGGTGCAACCAATATGGCTCGTATAGCAGGTATTGACTTGCCAAGAGACAAACGCATCGAGATTGCCTTGACCTATATCTATGGCATTGGCCGCAGAACTGCCACGGATATTTGCTCCGCAACCGGCGTAAATCCTGATTTGCGCGTGCGCGACCTTAATGAGGACGACGCCGCAAAGCTCAGGGAATATATTGACCATCACTGCCGCGTGGAGGGTGATCTTCGCCGCGATACAGCTTTTGACATTAAGCGGCTTACCGAAATCGGCTGCTACCGTGGAATCCGTCATAAAAAGGGCCTGCCGGTCCGCGGCCAGCGTTCTAAGACAAATGCAAGGACCTGCAAAGGTCCGCGCAAAACTATGGCCAACAAGAAGAAGTAAAGGAGGGCCTATCACATGCCAGAAACGAAAGGCGCAGCTTCTAAAAGAGCGACCGCGTCTCGCCGCCACCGTGAGCGTAAAAATATCGACCGCGGTGCCGCGCATATTCAGTCAACTTTTAATAATACGATTGTAACCATCACCGATGTGCAGGGAAATGCTGTTTCCTGGGCAAGTTCCGGTGAATTGGGTTTCCGCGGGAGCAGAAAATCAACCCCCTTTGCCGCACAGACTGCTGCTGAAACCGCCGCAAAAGGTGCAATTGAACACGGAATGAAGACGGTAGATGTTTATGTTAAGGGCCCGGGTGCAGGCCGTGAAGCCGCAATCCGTGCATTGCAGAATGCCGGCCTTGAGGTTACGATGATCAAGGACGTAACTCCCGTTCCCCACAATGGATGCCGTCCTCCCAAAAGAAGACGTGTATAAACAGGAATTCGCAAAGGAGGAATGACGAATGGCAAGAAATATGCAGCCGATCCTGAAACGGTGTAAAACACTGGGCATCAGCCCTGCCGTGATGGGGGTCAGCAAAAATACAATCCGCAACCCGAAACAAGGGCGCCGTAAACAAAGCGAATATGCGATGCAATTGAATGAAAAGCAAAAAGCAAAGTTTGTTTATGGTGTACAGGAGAGACAGTTCCGCCATTACTATGAGATGGCAACCAAGCAAAACGGCGTTACAGGTGAAAACCTGCTGCGCTTGCTGGAGCGCCGTTTGGACAATTGCGTTTACCGCCTTGGTTTTGCCAACACCCGCCGCGAGGCTCGTCAGATGGTTACGCATGGCCATATTACAGTGAACGGGAAAAAAATGGATATTTGCTCCAGTCTTGTCCATGAGGGCGACGTGATTTCAATTGCAGAGAAAAGCCGCTCTTCTCAGCATGTAAAAGACATTTTGGAAAAGAATGCCGCGACTGCTGTACCGAAGTGGCTTGAGGTCAACCATGACAAAGTAGAGGGCAAAGTGCTTGCAATGCCCGAAAGAAGCGACATTGATTTTGACATCAATGAAACGCTTATCGTTGAGTTGTACTCCAAGTAATGCCCCACAGGCAAATGACACATCATGGCAGAGTTTCTTTCCGCTATATGTCTAAGGAGGTTGCTTAATGATCGAGATAGAAAAGCCCAAAATTGAAACTGCAGACGTATCTGACGATGCTAATTACGGAAAGTTTGTTGTCGCTCCGTTGGAGCGCGGCTTCGGTACCACCTTGGGCAACAGCCTGCGGCGGGTGCTGCTTTCTTCCCTGCCGGGTGTTGCACCGACTTCCATTAAGATTGATGGTGTCGTGCATGAGTTTTCTACTATTCCCGGTGTGAAGGAAGACGTTACAGAGATTGTTTTGAATATCAAGAACCTTACGGCGAAACTGCATTGTGACGGTCCCAAAACGGTTGAAATTTGTGCCGAAGGACCGTGTGAGGTCACAGCGGATGCCATCAAGTGTGACAGCGAAGTTGAGATTCTGAATCCTGATCTGCACATTGCAACTTTAAGCGAAGGTGCAAAGCTGTATATGGAAATCACGCTGGATAAAGGGCGCGGGTATGTTCCCTCGGACCGCAACAAGCAGAATATGACTGCCAATGTGATTGGCGTTATCCCTGTAGATTCGATTTACACCCCGGTATACCGGGTAAACTTCAACGTGGAGAATGCCCGTGTCGGTCAGCGCATTGATTATGACAGGCTGACTTTGGAGGTTTGGACCAACGGTGTTATTACTGCCCAAGAGGCAGTGTCTTTGGCCGCGAAGTTCCTTACCGAGCACCTCAACCTTTTTGTTAATCTGTCTGATAAAGGCAGCAATGCAGAGATTATGGTGGAAAAGGACGACAAAGATAAAGAAAAAGTTCTGAATATGACCATTGAAGAACTTGACCTTTCTGTTCGTTCCTTTAACTGCCTGAAGCGCGCGGGTATTAACACAGTGGGTGACCTTGTCAATAAGTCGGAAGAAGACATGATGAAGGTCCGCAACCTTGGACGTAAATCGCTGGAAGAAGTCATTTGGAAGATGGCTTCTCTTGGATACAATCTGCGCAAGGACGATGAATAATTCCCTATCCCATAGGTTAAAGGAGTGACATTCGATGCCAGGAACCAGAAAGCTCGGCAGAGCGACAGACAGCCGTACTGCGATGCTGCGTGCGATGGTAACCTTTCTCTTAGAGAACGGCAAGATCGAAACGACCGTCACCCGCGCCAAGGAGGTTCGCTCTATGGCCGAGAAGATGATCACGATTGCCAAAAATGATACACTGCATAATCGGCGTCTTGTGATGGGCTTCATCACAAAGGAAGCTGTTACCAATAAACTGTTTACGGAGATTGCACCGCTTTGCAAAGAGCGTAGTGGTGGTTATACCCGCATTACAAGAATTGGGCCGCGCCGAGGCGATGCAGCCGAGATGGCAATTATTGAGTTGGTTGACCAGAAGCCGGCTCAGGCAGAAGAAAAACCTGCAGCTAAAGCAAAGGACGCAAAGTCTGAGGACAAGGCTGATGAAAAACCAGAAGAAAATAAGTAACTTTTAATTCATAAAAGGACTGCCGTGCAGTATGCGGCAGTCCTTTTTCATTTAACTTTTATTTACAAAGTCGGGAAAGAACAGATCAGGATTTTTTTTAAATTCTGTGACAGGGTCCGGATGCTGGTCTGACTGTGGTGCGTCAGACGGCTGTTCTTTTAAACGCATCCACTCTGGGACAGGATTGTTTGCCGGATCCATGCAATTATATATTTTTGTCTCCATCAAAAACACCTCCGACACAGTGTATGCAGACTGGATAAAATGTTTGCAGAAGCCCACAAAGATGTGCCTGTCTGGAATGACAAATGCACATTCTGGACAATTCAATATGGAAAATGATATAATAATAAGCGAAAGGGGGGGAATTGCTGCAAATGGAAAATCGATTTTGTATACCAAAATTTGACTATTTTACAGAAAATAATAATTTTTACACAGGAAGTCTTTCTTTGCTGAATTATCGAATGGATGCTGGTGGCGACATGATTCATATGACAGTCTGGTATGGAAAAATGTGCTTGGCAAAAAGTAAGCCAGTGGCTGAAAAGGAGTTTACGAAAGATCGTGAAGGCTGTGGTCAGGCACTGAATTGGTTGGAAGAACAGTACCAGATTTATTTGCACAGTGATTACAAGTAAATTTTTATTGAGGCGAATATTTTGCTTAAAAAAGACATGATTAGACAGACTTCGATGTCAGAAAACCGGAAACACAGGCATAAGTGGCTATTGGTATTTTTCCTTCTGCTGATCATACAGATGGCTGTGATGATTTGGTACGGCACGCAAAAACAGGGTTACCACGCTGATGAGATGTTTACATATGGGCTTGCCAATACCACAAAGGAGCCGTTTTTGGCAGAATCGCCGGGATATGAGGGACAATGGCACACGGGCAGCTATTTCCGCGAATATTTGACGACCCAGCCGCAGGAAGCATTCCACTATGGTCAGACATACCGTAACCAGACATTAGATGTGCATCCGCCGCTGTATTATTTTCTGTTCCATACGGTCAGTTCTTTTACACCGAATATTTTCACCAAATGGACAGGCCTGATTACAAATTATATTTGTTTTGCTGTTTGCAGCATTTTCCTGTATTTGCTAGGCAGAAAACTGTTTCGCAGCAATGGGCTGGCATTACTGCCCTGCATTTTTTGGGGCTTCAGTGCAGGGGCAGTTTCTGCGACGATGTATTTCCGAATGTATGAAATGGTCACATGTTTTACCCTGCTGTTAACTTTATTGGACTGGAAAATTGTTCAGGAAAAAACATTGCAGCGGAAACATGTGGGAATGCTGGCCGCAGTTATTTTCTGCGGTTTTATGACACACTACTATTTTGTCATTTATTTGCTCTATTTAGGACTCATTCTTGCTGCCTATTTGCTGCATGAAAAGCGCAATTCGGATTTAAAAAAATGTCTTGTCGGCGTGGCATTCGGTGGTGGATTAGGAATCCTTCTTTATCCCACGTGCTTAAGTCATATTTTTAAAGGATACCGTGGCAGAGAAAGCTGGGAACGAATCGTTGACGGAGCATCACCGTGGAAAACGCGTATACACATTTATTTGCGTATTATGAATAGAGAACTGCTTGGCGGTACATTCCGAGTTGTTCTGGCAGTTCTTGCGGTGTTGGCCGTTGCAGCAGTGATTTTGCATTACTTTAGAAAACAAAAATGTGGAATAACAGAAAGTAAGGCTGAATCTTTTGTTTGGACAGACAAACGAACATTTTTGTTTCTGCAGACTGGATTGGGATGCGGGCTTTATATCATCACGGTTGCTCGTATTGCTCCTTATAATGTAGACCGCTATGCATTTCCAGTCTTTCCACAATGTATGCTCCTACTGGCATTTTTCTGCTGGTGGTTGCTACAGTCTGTTGTCCGCAGGCGCCGAGTATGCTTTGGCATTTTGGCAGTGCTGTTTTTTTGCACCGGTGTATTTGGTGCAGGTCATCGTGATGTTCAGTACCTTTATCCGCAAAAAGTCAATACCGAACAAGTTGCAAAGCAGAATTCAGATGCTTATAGCCTTGTTGTGTATGATAAAGCATATTATGCCTATACTTATTTCTTATATCCAGACCTGATGCACTATCCCAAAACATATGTAACAGGTATGAATGATTGGGAAAGGTCATCCGCCGAGGTTAAACAAGAAATACCGGCTGGCAAATCAGTACTTGTCTATTTGCAGACGAAAGAACCACAGGGAGCAGTACTCAAAAGGATTCAGCAGGAAGTGGGCCGCGGTCATGCACAGAAGTTATTTGGCCCTTATCATGGTTTTCAGGTTTATCATTTGACTGTATAACTGCATCGGACAA